>ERZ827197.108-NODE-108-length-116738-cov-8.118063_pt1 | contig 116738 bp, 111 predicted proteins | sample MGYA00519867_ERZ827197 | MGnify/ENA primary metagenome ERZ827197 (study PRJEB31778, sample SAMEA3449278) | human gut metagenome | biome: human gut; feature: human-associated habitat; material: faeces | place: United Kingdom | collected 2010/2012 ...
CAGAGAAAGAACAAGAATATGGAGGAACTTATGAAGATGATCGTTAGAAGAACAGTGCTGGCTGTCTGCATCCTTGTCCTGGCATTGATCCTGCCCGCAGCTGCTTCCGCTGCCTGCACAGGCTTTGATGACGTGCCGGAAACTGCGGACTGCTATGAGAGCGTGATGTATCTTGCGGAGCATGAGATCACGCAAGGAACAGGGAACGGATGCTTCTCCCCGGATGCGCCGGTTACAACCAGTCAATGGGCTGTCATGCTCTGCCGCGCCTATGGTGTGGAAACCAAAGGAAACTCGTGGAGCGAACTGAGCCAAAGCGCTGTGGAACAATCCTACCGGAATGGCTGGCTGAACGAAACCGCACTCTCCGCGCCCAATATCCAGCTATGTCGGGGATCGCTGCTCAAAAGCGCCTTTGCCGCAGCCAAGATCCCCGTTTACGACAGCGTACTCTATGCGGGCGGCGTGTCGCTGCCCGATCATGAAAACTGTATCCGCATCGGGAAGAAGCTTCAGCTCTGCGGCGAGGAGGATGATGCAAACGAGATCGTCACCCGCAGGGACGCTGCCATGCTTCTTCACGCAATTCTGACCAGAGCCTTCGCCGTGACAGCCCCGGCAGCTCCGGTGACGTTAGTGAACGCGGCAGGCGTCAACATCAACGACTACCTGCTGGCGCTGCGGCAGGTGCCGGAGCCGATGCTTGCCGCCTTTGAGGTGGCTGGCTGGACATACCGTATCGACTTCAACTACATCAGCGAACTCAGCAAGCAGCTGAACATGAGCTGCATTGGAGCCACCAACTACAGTCAGAAAGCCATCTACATCTCGGAGGCCAGCGCGACGCTCCATGAATTCGGACATTTCCTCGATTGGACGCTGGGATTCCCCGCAGAGCATGAACAGCTCTTTCGTGCAGAAGCTGCCGCCGCGCCGCTGCGGAACTATGCCAAAACCAACGCCAGAGAATACTTCGCAGACTGCTTTGCCTACTGGATTGCATACAGCGGCAGCGAAAAACGCATGGAAATCTTTCGGAATGCCGCGCCGCAGACCTGGGCCTATTTTGAAGCACTGGAGAAAAAGAACTGGAGAAGCTGACATCGCCCGCTATTTCCGGGGCCGCGTTGAATTGCGCCGTTCCCTCTGTATCCGCGCCGCACAGTAGGCAATCAATTCCTCCGGCGTCGGGACCGCACCGGCGCACGGAATCTCGGAGACGATACCGGCATCCCTTGGCTGCGCCATGAGGATGGCAAGGCTGATTTCTCTGCGGACTTCTTCCACGCTGATCCCCTCACGCACGGCGATGACTTCCATGGCGCGTCGCGCTGCGGCAAGCTGCTTGGCATTTGTTTTCATACGGTTTCCCTCCTGATATTTCTCTTAGCGGTATTTATCGCTTAACTTAACGACAATATAACATAGACATGAGGGGAAAACCGTCGAACACAGTCGAAAGCAGGAAGTTTTATCGTTCAATAAAACGATAGCGGACGAAAAAAGAAGAAGCCTGCAAAGGCTTCCTCTGTATCAGGTCTGATCGTGGTTCATGGCGCGCATGGTCTGCAAAACCGCGTCCTTCTGCTGGGGCGTCAGATTTACCCAGTTATCAAAAAGCTCCTTCAATTCCGGCGTCAGCTCCACCATTTCGCCCTCTGCGAAGAACTGAGAAAGCGAGATGCTGAAAGAGGTACAGATCGCTTCCAGCGTACTGATGGAGGGAATCGTATTGCGGTGATAGATATTCGCAATGGTAGAGTTGGAAAGACCGCAATTTTTAGCCAGCCGGTATTCTGACCATCCGCGCTCGTCCAGTAGTTGATGCAACCGCTGAAGCGTGTCCATAGTTTCGCCACCTTTCTTTCCTGTATATATTTTACCGTTTCATTGAATGATATAATATTGTTTACTTGTATGCGATATATCATTTAATAAGACGGCAAGGGCAACTCAAATAGGTAACAACCCCATGGACAGACGAAGCCGCCCCCGTCAGGCTCAACGCTTGACAGGGGCGGCTTGTTTCTTGTTCAGTTTTGTGCTTCTCGCTCCTGACGCAGAAGCGCGATGCAGATTTTAAGCTGATAGGCTTTGTGGATGCCCAGCTTTCTGTAAATGTTTTTACGGTGTGTGGCGATGGTGCTCTCCGAGCAGTTTCTTTGTTCGGAAAGCTCCCGGGGGCTGCTGCCATCGGCCAGGGCCTCCAGAATCTCCCGTTCCGTTGGTGTCAGCATATCATAGCCCACCAGGAACATCTCATAGGCCGCCGGATCGACCTCGGATTTCCGGAAGTAGGCCAGCCGCTGGGCGTCGGCCTGCGCCGCTTCAAACTGCCCTTGCAGCTCTTCATTCTTATCCAAAAGCTGCACGGCCTGCTCCTGCACGGTCTGCTTTTCTTCCTCCAACGCTGTAATGATCTTCTCATTCTCCCGATCCTGCGCCTGCAGCGTGGCGGAGATCGGTTCAAAATCAGCAAACGCCATCTGCTCGCCGCCGCGGTTCTCGTCCCGCAGCCGATTCAGATCCCGATGCACCGGAGCGAGATACCGGCGCGCCAGATACAGACAGCAAACGACGGCGCAGAACAGCAGCAGCGCCGAAAGCAACACCGTCTGCATAATATTTTTGGCAACAGCGAGATTGTAATCCTCCTCCGGGATCAGCACCGCCAGCGTGTGGGGCGTTCCATCGCCCTTTGCTGCGGTAAGGCTTTTCACCATGCCGACAAAAGAAAAACCGTCGCCGTTCAGGGACACAAGGCCGTCACTCATCATTTCGCAAACGGATAAGGGGTCGAGCCTTTTGCGTTTCTCCCGCGCCGCACAGGGAAAAGGACGAGCGGCGAAAAGAGGCCCCTTGATTCCAGACAAAGCAATGCCGGAGCGCATACGAAACTTTGTATGCGCTCCGGATCTTTCATTTTATTAACTTTGTACCGCTTTTTGCCGCTATCCCCGATTAGTCTGCCAGCAGCCGATGGAGCATTGTGACGATCTGCGCACGAGTGCAGGGGGCCTTGGGCATCAGCTGGTTGTCCGCGCCCTTGAGGATACCGGTGTTGACCGCCCATGCCATCGCCTCGCCCGCGTAAGCGGACACCTGCTCGAAATCATCAAATTCGCGAACCTCCATGCCGCCCTGGGTGGTATCCATGCCTTGCGCTTTTGCGAAGCGGTAGAGCATGACCGCCATCTGCTCGCGGGTGATGGGATTGTTCACACCGAACCTGCCATCGCCGTAGCCGCTGACGATCCCAAGGCTCGCTGCCCAGCGGACCGCCTCGATGTAGTAAGCGTCAGTGCTCACATCGGAGAAGCTCATGGCGTAGTCCACCGCAGGCTTTCCGGCTGTGCGCCACAGGAAGGTCACCAGTTGGTCGCGGGCGCAGGAAACATTCGGAGAGAAGTGCTCGGCATCCGTGCCGCCAGTGATGCCCTGCTTTGCCGCCCACAGCACAGCGTCATAGCAGTAGCTGTCTGCCGGAACATCCAAAAAGAAGTTCAGCATCGCGTTGTCATCCATAAAGGTCGCCTTGACCTCGACCTTGCCGGTAGGCATGGTGAAAGTGTACTTGCCGCTGCCCTTGTCGGTCAGCTTGAGTTCATCGCCTTTGCTGTCCTTAACGGTGATGGTTTCCAGCACATAGCCGCTGTCGGGCTTAACGGTGATGGTCACGGTATCGCCGCGCTCGGCGTAGCGGGGGCTGACGGTGATGCTGCCATGCTCGGCCTTGTCTGCGCTAATGGAATAGCTGGGATCATTGTCACTGCCGGAAGAGTGAGAGGGACGTGACGGCGCTTTGTAATCACAGTCGATGGAGCCGATGGTCAGCGCACCGTTGGTCACGCCGTCGCAGAATTTATAGACCGGGCGCTGCCCGTTTACCGTATATTCTGCGCTTGCGATGGCAAAGCCTTCGTTGTTCGCCTTGGTATTCACGCCGGAGGCGGGCAGAACGTGGACAATTTCAGGGTTGGACGAACCGTTTAGTGTGATCCTTGCCATGCGGTTGCCATAGCCGTCATCCGCCGCCACCCAGAGCTTCTTTTCATAAGTGTCATAGTCAAGCGCCATGGCACCGCCCAGCTTGGTGTCAATGTCCGCAATCTGCACGACGGTTTCATCCTCGTTCAGAATATAGGCGTACACATGACCGTTATCCTCCAGCGCCACGAAGAACACGCCGCCTGCGACGGCATTGGGGTAATTGGCTACATCAAAGGCACTGTCGGTATTCTTGTCGATCAGCTTGCCGCTGACATCGGCGTTTGCGACCCATTCTACGGCCTCAATGCCCATGTTGGCGGAAACCTGCGGGAGTGAATCAGTCAGATTCCATTCCTTCTGTGAGACAAGGCGCGTACCGGACTCATTGGGGTTGACCATCAGGATCGTATCATAGTTCACGCCCTTGGCGCTGTTGTCGCGCTCGGAGGCAAGGTAGACCATGCCGCTGCCATCCACCGTGATGCCCTCGGCATCGGGGCCTTTTGCCGTTTCGTTACCGACATCCTTTCGGAAGCAAACTCGCTTGCCCTGTTCAAAACCGCTGGCAAAGGTCAGGGTGCCGTCCTTGGCAACATCCATAACCCAGAAGGTCGCGGTGCCGTTGTCCACGGCATAGAGCTTGCCATTGGCAAAATCCAGACCGGAGGAGTCTTCCAGGAAGGTAGACGCTGTGTCAAATGTACGGACTTCATCGCTGCCGGGCCACGCGATGACATCGGGAATACCGGCAAACTTGTTCGCCGCGCCGGGGGTAGCTTCTACTGTGTTCTGATAGCTGCTACCATTGACGTCAGGGTACAGGCCCCAGGTCGGGCTGGTATTGCTTCCGTCGGGCCAAGTTGTTGCGGCGATCTGCTCGCCGTTTTCAAACAGACGGACGGAGTCACCCTTACCGAGGCCAAACGCAAAACCATTTGTGCCGTTGTCGTCCTGATAGATCACCAAAAATCCGTTTGCCGGAATGGTCGTTCCTTCCGGAATGGCGTAAGGATCATTGTCCTTATTATCTTTCAGCACAAGACCGGAGATGTCCAGCGCCTCGGCTGTGGGGTTTGCCAGCTCCACCCAGTCCGGTCCATCGTTGGGATCATTGGACTGCACCTCGTTGATAACCACAGGGTTGACGACTTTATTCCTCTTCCCCTTGGTGGCGGTAGCGAAATCCTGAAATTCACCGGTCCCGTCCGGAATGCGGGCATAGACGCCGTTTGCATGGGCGGTCCATTCATATTCGGTGACGAGATTGCCGTCTGCGTCATAGATCGCGGCCTGATCCGCTATGCCCAGTCCGAAGGTGAAGTTCTTATTCTTGTCAAATACATAGAGCTCGCCGGGGGCCAGTGTCGTTCCATTCGGGACAGGCGTGACATCTGCCTTGTGGCCCACCGGGTCGTTGTCCAGCAGATACCAGCCGGAAATATCCACGGGCTGTGTACCGATGTTCATAATCTCCACCCAGTCGGTCGTGTCGCCGTTGGATTCCACCTCGTTGATCACGATAGGAGATGCATAAGGCACTGTATTGTTCTGCTCTTTGGTCTCCGCCATCAGGCGGAACGCGCCGGTACCGTCGGGATAGCGTCCGTAGGACGCCTTTGCCGCGTCACCGCCATAGGAAGCATGCTCCGTCCAGCTGTACTCGTCCAGCAGGTTACCGCCCTTATCGTACAAGCGGATAGAATCGCCGGAGCCGATGCCAATGGCTGCCTCAAAGGTACCTTCTACAAAGGTCTTTGTCTGGTCATCATAAACCAAGCCATTGCTCTTAGCGTCCACTACCAGCAGTTCGCCTGCGGCAAGCGTGCTTCCCTCCGGGAAGCGCCAGCGGTGATCGTCGGAGTTGTCCCGCAACTCATAGCCAGAAACGTCCAGCGCCTCCGTGCCGGTATTCATCAGTTCCACCCAATCATCGGGGCTGGAGTTGATCTCGTTGAGCACTAACGCTGCCTTTGCAGCGGGGGGATTCGGTTCCGGCGCGGCAGGCGCTGCGTTTGCCGCGCCCTTGGTGGCTTCCGCATCGGCAAAGCCGCCATCGGCCTGCCGGGACCACGTGCCGGCTGCCACGCTGGTATAGGCATAGCTGTCGACCTGCTTTCCGTTTCCATCATACAAGATGGCGGTGTCTGCCTTACCCAAACCGAAGTCAAAGTTGACCGGTTCTTCGAGAACCAGAAACGCGCCCGGTTTCAGAATGGTTCCCTCCGCCAGGGGCGTAGTTTTCCCCTCCGTCTTTCGTTCCTCGCCTTTATCGTCGGTCAGATACCAGCCGGAGATGTTCACCGCCTCTGAACCGATGTTGGCGATCTCCACCCAGTCGTTGCCTTTATTCGGAGCATCCGACTCTACTTCATTGATGACAACTGTGCTTTTTGACGCTGCGTCTTCCAACGCACCGTCCGCCGCCAGCGCCTGGGACGGCAACAGCATGGCCGCCAGCAGCATACTGAGAATTTTTGAGGTTTGTCTCATAAGGAATCCTCCTGCATAAGAATCTGGAATATCTGTTATCCCGACTTTTAGTGTAGGAGCCTAATGTAAAATCCGCAACGCAAGCCCTGTAAAATCTGCGGAACGCAGTTCGATAAAAAACCGCAGGGCTACTCAATTTGAGCAGCCCTGCGAGAGGATAAACAGATATTACTGCATTAAAAGAAGGACAAGCGACAGCAGTAACATATGTATTGGGTAAAACCCATAGCAGATATTATTGAAATATCTTGGAATGATACCCCTGCCGTCCATGGTATAGCCAGATCGGCAGCAGTGCCAACAGTGCAAGGCCCTGTTCCGGAAACTCCACTGTGCAGTTGAAAATTGTGACCAACAGCAATTCACCGGACAAGCCCTGACAGTTGATCCAATACAGACCCACAAGTTGCGCAAGCCTCTGCCACCATGCGGTTCCCGGAAACAGGATAAACAGGAACACCGTCAGTACGCCAAAGCCGTAATAATCCGTCATACCAAGGGAGCCGAGCGCATAGCAAATAAAAATGCAGGCAGCCCAGAGCGGGACAGCCATCCACCGATGGCGGAACTTTTTCTCAACTGACTGCGCCAGAAATATGCCTGACAGAGCAATCAGGAATGTCCACAGTACATTCTGGTGGTATGGGTAAAAGACTGTTCCGCCGTACATCAGATCAAACGGTATCTCGGACAGAACTGCAAAAATCAGCAGGCGGAGCAGATATTTTTTGGATCGTGCGTATGCCTTGCACCTTCCGCCAGAAGGAACGCAAAAATTGGGAAAGCGATGCGCCCGATGTGCGTCAGCATGGCATACTGCGGCAGCAGTGTTGCCCACAAATGGTCGCACAGCATCAGCAGCATAGCCAGTACATGGAGCGCAAAAGACGAAAGATCAGGTGCATGACAAAGGACTGACGGAAAACGCCCTGATGTGGAAATCGTCTTGCCTTTCTGACCGCCGGAAAGGCCACCGTTCATCTGCTCAGACATATTCTTCATCCGTTTCCAGTCGGGATGTAGGGCAGGATCGCCGCAGCGACGCCGCTGATGGGCATGGTCTGGAGCCAGACCTTTCCAGGGCCTGTCAGTACGGTGTTAAACAGTCCCTCGCCGCCCAGAAGCTTATTTTTCAGCCCAGGCACCTCGCGGATATCCATCTTCACACCGTCGGTAAAACCCGCAACATTGCCGGTATCCACCACAAGCTGTTCCCCAGCCTTCAGCTCGTATTCGACCAGCTCGCCGTCGATCTCCGCAAAGGCTGTTCCTCTGCCGCTCAGACGTTGCATGATGAAGCCCTCGCCGCCAAACAGGCCTGCGCCAAGTTTTTTGTTAAAGTGGATCGACAGCTCAACGCCGGTTTCAGCCGCAAGAAACGCGCTTTTTTGCAGAATCATCTCCTGACCGGGACGAATATCCAGCGCAAGGATCTTGCCGGGAAAACTCGACCCAAAGGTGATCATACCGTCGCCCTGCGCCGTATAGATGTTCTGGAACATACTCTCGCCGGAAAACGCCTTGGCAAACATCCGGCCAAGGCCGCCGCCTCTAGTTTCCATTCGCATGTTTGGGGTCATCCAAACCATGGAGCCTCGCTCGGTGATCATCTGTTCGCCATCGTGCAGATCGCACACGACAACGGGAAACGCCCCGCCTTTGATTTCATAATGCATATTGGTTCCTCCAACATCTTTTCGGTAAATAATCAAATATCTGTCCAAAGGCGGAAAGCCTTTCTGCTCATATTATACCAGTGCTGCCTGGTGCCGTCCACATAGGCTGCGTAAAGTTTTTTAAGATCACAGCCCTTGGCAACGGAGAAACCACATTATTCTCCAGATGCAATGCACATCCGCAGCCTTTTCTCTACCTGCTGCGGGTCAAAGTTTTTTCCGATAAAGACGATCTGGTTGAGCCGGTCGCCGTACTGCTCGTCCCAAGTTTCCGCAATTTCCGGGTACTTCCGCTTGGTTCGCTTCTGCTCGTCCTCCGGAAACGCGGCGAGCCAGTTGGAAACCTCCGTCACCGAGGCGTTCCGCCCCGCCTGTTCAAAGGGCTGGACGTGCATATCATCATCGGCAAACCAGAGATAGCCCTTGGCACGGATGATTTCCTCCGGATAGTCGTTTTCCAGAAATTCCGTGAATTTCGCATGATCGAAGGGACGCTTGTCCTCGAAAAGAAACGAGGTGATCCCATGCTCGTCGTGCAGCTCCTCTCGCTTTCCGCAAGCAAGCTGCTCCTGAATGCGGGAGGAATATATCACACCATCCTCGCGTTCACCAGATGATACCATGTCACCCCGTTTTCCTCATAGGACTGAAATTCACCGATGACGGTAATCTCCGTCCCCAGCTCTGGATAATCGTCCGGGTAGGTGTAATCGCCTTCCAGCACAAACTCCACACCCTCGGCGCAGCAGGCCGTTGCGTCCGAAATGATGCAGGCGTAGGCTACCGGCATATCGGCAACAATACCGCTTTCATCTACCCATTGGTAAACATTGAATTGGCCGGTCATTTTTACATTTTTCCCGTAATAGTCCTCCGGGTAGAAATAGAGCATATTGTAGACCTCGGAGTAGACCATGGTGCTGCTGAGAACGGTCAGATCCACATCCACGCCGTCGGCAGATGTTTGTGTCTGTTCGGGTTCCTCCGGGGTCTGCTGCTCGTCCTGCGTTTCCTGCTCATCCGGCGTCGGGATGATCTCAGCCGGTGCAGACGCTTCTTCATTGGAAGAAGGCGTATCATTTCCTGCGCCTTTTTCGCTGCCTTTCCCGCAGGCGCAGAGGGATGCCATCATGCAGACAGCCAGCAACAGGCAGAAAAGCCGTTTCATCATGCTTTGCCTCCTCTCACTCGGCCAAGGACCGAACAAATCAAAAATGCCAGAATATCCACCGCCACGATGGTGGAGCCCACCGGCGTCCCCGCCAGAATGGAGATCAGAATGCCCAGCACCGCGCAGCTCACCGATAGAACGGCGGAGCAGACCGTCACGGACCGGAAATTCTGAAAGAGGCGCATGGCGGACAGCGCCGGGAAGATCACCAGCGCGGAGATCAGCAGCGAGCCGACCAGATTCATCGCCAGCACGATCACCACAGCAACGATGACGGCGAGCAGCAGGTTGTACAGGTCTGCCTTTGTCCCCACCGCCTTGGCAAAATCCTCGTCAAAGGTCACGGCAAAGATTTTGTTGTAATAGAGCAGAAACACCGCCACGACCACCACGGACAGTCCCGCGCACAGCCAGACCTCGCTTTTTGACAGCGTCAGGATGGAGGTGGAGCCGAACAGCGTGCTGCACACGTCGCCGGAGAGGTTGGACGAGGTGGAGAAGAGGTTCATCAGCAGATACCCGATGGCCAGCGCTCCCACTGAGATCATGGCGATGGCGGCATCGCCCTTGATCTTCGTGTTCTGCCCCGTGCGGAGCAGCAGAACGGCACAGACCACCGTGACGCCCAGCGTCAGGGGCATATCGCCTGTCAGCCCCAGCACAGCGGCAATAGCCATCGCGCCGAAGGCCACATGGGAAAGCCCGTCGCCGATGAAGGAAAACCGTTTCAGCACCAGCGTCACGCCCAAAAGCGACGAGCACAGCGCGATCAACACGCCGACTATGAGTGCGTAGCGGACAAAGGGATATATCCAGTAGAACGCGATTTTTTCAAAGATCGCCATCATTGCGCCACACCACCCTTCTGCCATACCTGGGGGAACTCGTTCAGGTAAGCCGCCTTGGTGCCGAAGAAGACCGTGTCCCCGATGTGCAGGATGTGGCTCGCATATTGCAGCGCCGCGTTCAGGTCATGGGAGATCATCACAACGGTGATACCATCTTCGTAATTGAGCTTTTGAATGAGCGCATACATTTCCGCTGTCACCTTGGGATCAAGGCCGGAAACAGGTTCATCCAGAAGCAGCATTTTTTGCGTGGCGCACAGGGCGCGGGCGAGCAGCACCCGCTGCTGCTGACCGCCGGAGAGTGTCCGGTAGCAGCGTTTGGCAAGGGGCGTGATCTGCATTTTCCCCATGGCGTCCGCCGACAGTTTCTTTTCTTCTCTGTTGTAAAAGGGGCGGCTGCCGCAGCGCCCCTGGCATCCGGAGAGAACGATCTCTCTCACGGATGCCGGGAAGTCCTTCTGGACAACGGTCTGCTGCGGCAGATAGCCGATCTCATTTTTCCTCAGCCCGTCGCCCGTCAAAATTCTGCCGCTGATGGGCGGCTGCAAGCCAAGGATCGTTTTCATAAGGGTACTCTTGCCGGAGCCGTTTTCTCCCACGATGCAGAGGTAGTCGCCCGCAAAGATCTCAAAATCAAGGTCTTGCAGAACGGGCTTCCCATCGTAGCCGACGCAGAGCTTTTGACAAGTGAGCTGAGCCATCATCCTGCCTCCTTAACCCAGTGCCTCTTTCAGCATGGAGAGGTTCTGCTCCATGACAGAGAGATAGGTGGTGCCGTTTGCCACATCCTCAGAGGTGGTGGACTGCATGGAGTCCATGGTCAGCACCTTCTGGTTCTTCCCGGCGGTGCTCTGGACGATGGTTTCCGCGAGCTTGTGGTTCTTGCCTTCGATGGTCAGCACGCAGGGAAGTCCCAGCTCGTCCACCTTCTTTGCAAGGAACGAAACGGTTTCAAAGCTGGCCTCGGTTTCGGCGGAGCAGCCCGCAAAGGCGGCATAGTAGCGCAGACCGTAATCATCCACCAGATAGCGGAAGGGGAAACGGTCGCCGAACAGAACGGTCTTGCGCGCCGCGCCGTCCACGGCAGACTGGTACGCGCCATCCAGCGCGGAAAGCTTTTCGATATAGGCGGAGGCGTTGGCGGCGTAGGTATCCTTGTTATCGGGATCAAGCTCCTGCAAGGCATCGGCAATCGCGCCGACCAGCGTTTTGGCGTTCTTCAAAGACAGCCAGACGTGCTCGTCCTTTTCCTCCCCATGGTCATGGCCCATCAGCTCGTCAAGGATATCCTCTACGGAAAGCGCGTCCTTTACAAAAAACGGATTGGTCTTGGCACTCATCAAGGCATCGAAGCCGTCGTTGCCGAAGTAGATATGGAAATGCTCTGCCTCGCCCGGCTCGTGGCCGTGGTCGTTGAACTGCACATATTTGGGCGCATCGGCACTGGTCGTTTCGAACTGATAACGGACGCTGCGAATCTTGCCCTCGTCATTCCGCTTCGGCTGATAACCGGCATAGGTGTATTCAGCGGAAACGGTTTTTCCGTCTGCATAAGTGAAGGTGATGTTGTTTCCTTCAATCGAGATCTTCTCGGCGTCGCATTGCCACGCGGCCTTATACTTCTCCGAATAGGTGTCCTTTGTGGTCGAGTTGTCCTCGTCCTCCTCCGCCCTGTGCTCGCAGAATTTGTCCAGATCGCCGTTCAGCAGATAAGGGTGCAGGGACTTCCACGCACCGGCGAAATCCGAGAGGTTGCGATCCTCGATGTCATTCTCTGTGAGCTGTTCATCGTGGCTGTGACCGTGGTCGTGGCCGTCCTCCTGCATCCCTTCAACGATCTCCTCCGTTTTCACGGAATCGCCCAGCATCTCCAGCAGGTTGATGACCTTCATCTTCTTGTTGACGGCGTTTTTCAGGACGTTCTTCACCCATTCATCGGACTCGCCGCCCACATAGATGAAGAGGTCGCAGTCGGAAATCTTGACGATGTCATCCGCCGTGGGCTGGTAGCTGTGCAGGTCAACACCGTTGCTCAGCAGCATGGTCAGATCGGTGCTCTCAGCTTTGTCTCCGAGAATTTCTCTGACCCAGTCGTATTCGGGAAAAATGGTGGTGACAACGCTCAGTTTATTGGAATCGCTCTCGCCCGTCTCTGCGTTGTTCTTTTTGCCGCAGCCGGCAAGCAGGCTGACCGCCATGGCCAGCGCAAGAACCAGGGTGATAATTTTCTTCATAGTATAGATAAAACCTCCGGATTATTGAAAAATAGGCGCAAAAATACAAGGGCAGCGGCAAAACCGCAAGAGCCTATCCGAAAATGGATAGACTTCGCCCTTGTAAAAATCCTGTTTTTAATTCGAAAGCTTTACCTTGAGAGAAACAAGTGTCAGCGTGTCAATCGTCTCTGCGCAGGGCAGGATCGCCTTGCACACGGTATATGTAAACGCAGCAGTGATCGCTGCGGCAGCACCGGCAAGCCCCAGAGATTTCAGCAGATTCTCGCAAATGCTGATCTGGCGGCAGATGGCGCAGTCGTCGCCGGAGCAGTCATGATCGGCTTCGACTGCAATATAGACAGCAGAGGACAGCATGACAACGGCCAGCACTACGGCCAACAAGCGCGTCATAAACCGAAATTTCTTTGTCATGGTCTGTCCTCCCTTCTGATCGTTATTTTTTCTTGCAGTCCGAACAGATTCCATAGAGGATCGTATCGGCTGTGTCCAGCGTAAATTGCTCGCTCTGTGCCAAGTGCTTTGCAAACAGGGCGGCGTTGCTGTCGGCCATGTGAAAGGTTTTGCCGCACTTCACACAGCTCATGTGCAGCGCGCCCTTGCAGCCATTGGCGTCAAGATACTGATAAAACGCTTCGTGCGACCCGCTTTTGGCGCTGCGGCGCACCTTTTCTTCCGCCTCCAACTGTGCAAGGTTTCGATACACGGCGCTAAGGCTGATTTTTTCGTTTGCCAGCGCGTCCGCAATTTGCCGTGCGGACAACAACTCGTCCGTGTGCTGGCTCAAATAGGCAAGAAAAACCTTCCTCTGCTGCGTCTTGTAATCTGGCATGATATAAACTCCAATCTGCGAACCATTTGCAAATATTATAGCCCGGATTTTTCTCTTGTCAAGCAAATTTGAAAATTGTTCTCAAATTATAGGTTTTCTCGATTTTACTCAGTTTTTGCAGGGCGCTGCTTGTGGATTTTATGTACGAACAGTACACTAAAGATGCAGGAAGGTTCTGCAAAAATGTGTTCCAACGAGAGGAGAAACAAATGAACATCAAGAAAATCGCCTGCGGTGCGCTCGGCGCGGCCCTGCTGCTGTCCGCCACCGCCTGCTCCGCCGTACCGGTCAAGAATGCCGGAGATGCAAACGCCAGCCAGCTGGCCGCGCAGGCGGAAAAATTCCCCAAGTACGTATTCCTGTTCATCGGCGACGGCATGAGCTACCCGCAGTTTCAGGCGGCGGCCGACTACCTCGGCGCGCTCGCCGACAAGGACTATGTGAAGGCCCTGCCCAGCAACAGCTATGAAGACCGCGCGGGCGCGGTGCTGGACGGCCCCAAGACGCTGAACTTCATGGACTTTGACGTGGCAGGCTCCGCCGTTACCTACGATTCGTGCAGCTTTGCCCCGGACTCCGCCTCCACGGCGACCTCCATCGCCACGGGCTACAAGACCTACTCCGGCATGATCAACGTGGACACCACCGGCTCCACCTCCTATGAGACGATCGCCGAAAAGCTTCACAGCCAGAAGGACTGGAAGGTCGGCATCATCAGCTCCGTCAACCTCAACCATGCAACGCCCGCCGCGTTCTACGCCCATCAGGCAAGCCGCAACAACTACTACGAGATTGGCGAAGAGCTGGTGAACTCCGGCTTTGAGTACTTCGCCGGCGGTGGACTCAAGAAGGTCACCGGCCCTGAGAAGGACAAGACCAGCCTCTACGATCTCGCCGCGGACGCGGGCTACAAGGTCACTTATACGCAGGCCGATGCCGAGGCCGTCACCGCAGCGGATGAAAAGGTCATCCTCATCGACGAGCATCTTGCGGACTCCGACGCCATGGATTACGAGATGGATCGCAAGAGCGGCGAATGGGCGCTCGCCGACTACGTTAAAAAGGGCATTGAAGTCCTTGACAACGACACGGGCTTTTTCATGATGTGCGAGGGCGGCAAGATCGACTGGGCCTGCCACGCCAACGACGCGGGCGCGACCGTCAACGATACGCTGGCGCTGGCCGACGCCGTGCAGGTCGCCATCGACTTTGCCAAGGAGCACGCGGACAAAACGCTAATCCTCGTGACCGGTGACCACGAGACCGGCGGCCTCACCATCGGCTACGCCGGCACGGACTACGACACCTATCTTGATAGTCTCTCGAGCCAGACCATCTCCTATGCCCAGTTCGACGAGCAGTATGTGGCCGCCTACAAGGAAAAGGGCACCAGCTTTGAGGACGCCATGAAGGACGTTGAAAAGCTCTTTGGTCTCAAGCTCTCCGGCGCGGAGGGCGACCGTCTGGTGCTGACGGACTACGAGGTGCAGAGATTGCGCAGCGCCTATGAACTCGCCATGTCCGACGCCTCCGCCGACGACTACACGCAGGAGCAGTACGTGCTCTACGGCACCTACAATCCCTTCTCCGTCACCGTCACTCACATTTTGAACAACAAGTCCGGCGTGGACTTCACCAGCTACTCCCACACGGGTCTTCCTGTGGCGGTCTTCGCCGAGGGCGCGGGCGCGAATGCCTTCGTCGGTTACTACGACAACACCGAAATCTACCAGAAGATGGCTTCCCTGCTGAACGTAAAGTAAGTGACCGGCAGAAGAAGGCAGGAGGCAATTCGCCTCCTGTCTTCCTGCCATTTATGAAACGATGAAGAAAATCAAAAACGTTACACATTCCGACACCTTCTGGCCGGTGGTCGCGTCCCTCGCGCTGATGGTAGCGCTGCTGCTCCTGCCCACAGGCTTTGAAGGGGCGCTCTCCTACCAAAACGCCGACCGCGTTTCCGCGCTCGTGCTCTCCACCGACGAGAGCGACATTTACGACACCGGCCTTGTCCGTACCGGCGACCAGCGCTGCCGCGTGCGGATACTCGGCGGGCAGTTCGCGGGAACTGAGACGGAGGCCGTCAACCGCCTGAGCGGCTCCCTTGCGCAGGATAAGCTGTTTTCCGCCGGAGAAAAAGCCTTTGTGGTGGTAAGTCACAGCGGAGAGCAGATCACGACCGTTTACATGACCGACCATTTCCGGCTTGGGAAGGAAGCGATCCTCGCAGGACTTTTCCTGCTGCTTTTGCTGGTATTTGCAAGGGGAACGGGGCTGCGCGCGATTTTGTCCTTCATCGACACCATCCTGCTCATGTGGAAGGTGCTGGTGCCAAGCCTTCTGAACGGCTACAACCCCGTTTGGGTCTCTCTCTGCCTCGTGATGGTGCTGACGGCGCTGATATTGATGCTGATCTACGGCTGGGACAGACGGTTCCTGGCTGCGGTTTCTGGTGCGGCGCTTGGCATTCTGGTGACGGCGGTGCTGGGCGCCGTGTTTACCGATCTCTTCCAGATCCACGGCGCGGTGATGGAGTCGAGCGAGAGTCTGCTCTACGCGGGGTATCAGCATCTGGATCTTACAAAGATCTTCATCGCGTCCATCTTCCTCGGCTCGTCCGGCGCAGTGATGGATCTGTCGGTCGATATCTGCTCGGCGGTCTATGAGGTCGTGCAGAAAAAGCCGGACATCCGTGCCCGCGAGGCCATCGCCTCTGGCTTTGCCGTGGGGCGCGCCGCCTGCGGCTCAACGACCACGACGCTGCTGCTGGCATACTCCGGCAGCTACATTGCGCTGCTCATGGTTTTCATGGCGCAGGGCACGCCGGTGGAGCTGATGCTGAACTACAAGTATGTTGCCGCCGAGATTGTGCACACCATCGTCGGCTCGTTCGGGCTTGTCACCGTCGCGCCGCTGACCGCCATTACGAGCGGTCTTCTGTTGACGCGCGGCAATAAGCTGCGGTCTCGGGGCGCAGCCGGTATAAATGGTGATTCCTGATCATTTTGCATCTCTTTACAAATGGCAGAACCGCCTGCTTTCTCATGCAGGTGGTTCTGTCATATTGTTTATTGGAACTCGTATTAGGCGGCAAGTTTGCCGCAAACAATGTTTTTCTTATTCTGTATCCACAGCCGCCATTCAGTCTGCGGTGGAATTGAACGGTTCCAGATCGGTGTGATTTTTCCACTCGTCCGTAACGCCTGCATCGCGCAGCAGCTTTGTCACAGCTTCATCCAGAGCAGCGACCCTGTCGCTGTCTACTGCCTGCAAGTCAAAGTCGCCGTCACCCGCGTCCTCCAAAATGCCTGCATCCTTGCTGCCGTCCAGCAAAGTGTATGCTTCCTTCAGTGCCTGCTGCCACTGGAAGGAAAAGAAGTCCTTCTGCGTGGCATCCATCCCTGCCAGATAAGCTTTTACCGCTTCTTCGGTATCTTCGCTTTTCTCCTCGGCAAGCTTCATCAGCGAAACGGCGGCATTTGCCTGCTGAAGGCTGGCGCCTGCACTGCCATAGGAGTCGTTGCCAATGGTCACAAGCAGCCTGACCAGTTCATCATCGCTCTCGGGGGCGTACACCCAGTCTGTAACGCTGCCGCTGTAGTCCGCCTTGTCTGTCGGCTCTGCGGTCGGTTCCTTTCCGCAGGCCGCCAGTACCAATATCATCAGCGCCGCCATCGCAGCGGCCAAAATTGTTTTGATTTTCATGGATCGATCTATCCTTTCTTCATTGCAGATATCATGCGTTCATGGCGCTGCCTTTCCCGCTCTTGACCCCTTATACAACACATTTGTGAACTTTTCTATCATGCAGGCAGTGCGCTTGATTAGATTCTTTTTTCAATGGTACTATGTCTTGATTTGTTCATATTTTGAGCCTAAAACGCAAAAAACGCCCCGCACGATGCGTACTGTAAACGCACGGTGCGGGGTGTTCTCCTGCAGTTTGTCTTTCAGACGCCGGTACTTGCGGTCACCGTTCATTGCTTCCCCATGTCAATATGCGTGCTGTCACTGATTTAGGAGCTTTTTCCCTGCGACCACGATGCCTGCAAGAATTTCCGCGACGGATAAGCCCATTAGGGCACCAGAAACAAAATCCTGCACCTCAGTTCCTCCGGTGGTCTTGGACATGGCACCGCTGGCGATGCCGAGAACAACAAGAACAAGCCCATAGAGGACGCCTTTTTGCCGCTCCAACTCCTGTGTGCGGCGCAGCAGGTCGAGAATTTGTTCATCGTCGTAAATGCGCACGCTGTCCTCTGCCGCGTCCTCGCCGTCCATCAGCTCCGGGAGCGTCACATGGAGCGCCTCACAGAGCGTTTGGATGATGCTGTAATCCGGCATACATTTTCCGTTTTCCCATTTTGAAACGGTTTTGTTGGACACGCCGAGTTGCTCTGCCAGCTGCTCCTGCGTGAGATTCTGCTCCTTGCGCTTCCGCGCAATGTAGCTGCCGATGGCTGTCTGGTTCATTTGGAATGCCTCCTGTATTGAAGATGCTCTGAGCATAGCGCTGCGTCAGGGAAGAAACCATCCCCCGGAGGTAGAATTTGCGTGGAATACGGCCTAATGCAGTGCTTTTTTAGGGCAAGCCTTTGTACATTCGTAGCAAAGGATACACTCCGTTCCGTTTTTCCGCTTGCGGGACTCTTTATTGACCTCCACGTTCATGGGGCAGACCCGCAGGCACTTTCCGCAGTGGACGCATTTGCTCTCGTCGCAGTGGACGCGCAGCAGCGAATAATAACTCATGGGCTTAAGAAACACCGTGATGGGACACAGGTATTTGCAGAACGCCCGGTTATCCTTGAACGCAAATGCCAGAGCAATACCTGCGATGTAATAAAGCGTGTTCCCGGCAAGGAACAGCCAGAACATGATCTGCTCCAGATTTGCGACTTTCATCAGGAACAAGCCGGACACCAATGCCAACGACAGTGCGAACATCACATAGCGAAAAACGCCCAGCTTTTCCTTTCGCGGCTTCTGCGGCTGCTTGTAGGGCAGAAAATCCAGCACCATCGCCGTCCAGCAGGCGTAGCCGCACCAGCCGCGCCCGAACAGCAGCGGGCCGAATATCTTTGCTACGGCATAGTGGATGGTCGTCGCTTCAAAAACGCCGAGAAACAGATAGTACCAGAACCCTTCAAGCTGCATATTCTCGCGGGAGATCACGCCGAGGTACAGCAGCATATAGCTGCCCACCGCCAGCTGCACGAAGTGGCGGGCATAGCGTTTCCCGGCGGTGAAGAGCACCGTCCCCGCTGCGAGGCAGCCGCCTATGTAGCTGAAATTCAGCAGGTAGAACAGGTTGTCCTTCGTGAGCCATAGCGTGACCGCCACCGCTTCAAAGAGCAGGAACAGCAGCAGCGACGGCGCATATTTGCGAAGGCACTTATTGCCTTTCGTCATCGTTCTCTTGCTCATCTGCTTTCTTGTTTTTCTTCAGCGCGCCGATCGCCGGATCAATGCAAAGCCCCGCAGCAACGCCCAGCATCATGCCAAGACCGATGTTATCCGTCACGATCCCAAAGAGGACGCCAAGGCTCAGCCCGATGGCAAGACCGCTGCCGCTGTCGCCGGCCTGCACCGATTCTTTTTGCGAGGAATTGCTCTGAATGTTTTTGCCTTTTTTCATAGGGTCCTCCTTTTGAATGTTCTCCCTTTGACAAGCTATTGCTCCAACACCGCTGCAAGCTCTGCCATCATGGCAAGCTCTGCGCGGTCACCCCAGTAGCCGACGTGCCAGACAAGGCCGTCGATGAGGATCTCGCCCGTGCCGCCGCAGGTGAAATCCACACGGTCGTCGCCGTGATCCAGATAAATGTGAAGCCAGAAACCTGCGTGATTGCCACCCGTATTGTTTGCGCCTGCCAGCGTCCGGAAAGAACGGTGATAAGTATAATGGGAGAGAATGTCCATGATCTGCTTGAGCTCCGGGGAATCCGTCGAATAAATCTCCTTTGTGATTGTGTACGAGTAGTCCTCGGCGGTATCGCTGCGAAGAATTGTAACGGAATCGCATTCCGGCTGCAGATCGGCAAAGCTGTGCGGCCAGAGCATATAGCAGACCGATAACAGCACCGCAAGCAGCACCAGTAAAAATGCTAAGCGGCGGAATACTTGTTTCATGCGTGAGACACCCCCTTCATCAGTTCTTTCAGACGCTGGAGAAACCTTGGCGCTTCCCTGACCGGCTGCGCAGGCTCGTGCGGCGAGTGCTGCATGAAGTACTCCTGCGAGTCGAATGGCACGGCGCTGTGCTTGCGGCAATAGCTGCCGTCCGGCAACAGGAGACCGGCCTTCGCCGTATCGCGGAGCTGAGAATCCAGAATCCATCTGAGCTGTTCGCGCAAAAGCATATCGTGAACCGGGCAGGCGATTTCCACGCGGCGGTTGAGGTTGCGCGTCATGAGATCGGCGGAAGAAATATAATACTCCGCATTTTCATCGCGTCCGAACTGATAAATACGGCCATGCTCCAGAAAGCGTCCGACGACGCTGGTGACATGAATATTCTCCGTCTCAACGACCACACCCGGCAGGATGCAGCAAATGCCGCGAATGATGAGCTGGATTTCAACGCCCGCGCGGGAAGCCGCTGCCAGCTTGTCGATGACCTCGCGCTCGGTGACGGAATTCGCCTTGATGCAGATATAGCCGTCGCTGCCCAGTGCGATTTGGCGATCCATTCCTTGCAGCAGCATGGACTTGATCCCGAAGGGCGAGACGCAGAGCTGCTGATATGATCCGTCCAGCTTATTGACCAGCATATTGCGGAAAAATGCCGCCGCGTCCTCACCGATAGCGGGATTTGCAGTCATCAGGCTGAGGTCGGTATACATGGCGTTGGTTTTTTCGTTGTAGTTTCCGGTGCCAATCTGAGTGATGTAGCTGGTTTTGCTGCGGCTGCGCATGGTGATAAGACAGATCTTGCTGTGGCATTTGAAGCCCTCCGTGCCATAAATCACCTGGCAGCCGGACTCTTCGAGCATTTTTGCCCAGCTGAGGTTGTTCTCTTCGTCAAAGCGGGCGCGCAGCTCCATGAGAACCAGCACTTCCTTGCCGTTTTCTGCCGCGCGGCAGAGCGTCTGCGCAATTTTGGAGGAGGAAGCCAGACGGTAAATCGTGATTTTGATGGACAGCACCTGCGGATGATCCGCTGCCTCATTCAACAGACGCAGAAACGGCTCCACCGAATCATAGGGATAAAACAGCAGGTGGTCCTTCTGCTGGACCTGCGCGATCATGGCCTGTTCACGCTGAAGATCCTCCGCCCAGCGTGGATGATAGGGCGGATACAGCAGCCGTGCGGAAAGCTCCTTCGGCAGCTCACCGGTCAGGCGGAACACATAACGCATATTGAGTGGTGTGGAGTCCACAAAGATTTGATGATCCTCCACCCGTACAAGGGAGGAAAGAATTCTTTGTAACTCTGCGGACACAGGTGCGCTCAATTCCAGCCGCACGACGGCCAGATGGTCGCGCTGCTTGAGCAGCTTCTTCATCTGGCGGCGGAAATCCTCTTCATTGTCCTCAAACTTTTCCTCGTCGAAGCTGATGTCGGCGTTGCGGGTCACGGACAGGATGCAGCACTCCTTTACGCTGTACGCGTCGAACAGCGTCGGCAGCCAGCGCAAAAGGATGTTTTCCGTGCGTACAAAGCGCTTTCCGTCGGAGAGCAGCAGATACGGCGGCGCACTGTCCGGAACCGGCACAATACCGACGGCCTTGTGACCCTTTTTGCTTTCCAGCAGTGCTGCGGCATACAGACGCTTATTGACCAGATGCGGCACCGGATGATTGGGACCGATCAGGATTGGTGAGAGGATTGGCAGAAGCTCCGCTTTGAAAAAACGGTTGATCTGCTTCAAACCGTTGGCATCCAGTGCTTCTGGCAGAACATCCCGCACGCCGCTGCGCCCGAGTTCCTCCATGACGGCGGTGTAGATCTGTTTTTTCATGGTGAGCAGTCCCGGGATGGTGCGGTACACATGATGGAGCTGTTCCATGGGCGTCCAGCCGGTTTTGCTGTCCGTGTCATTGGGCGTCATACGGGCCAGATCAAAGAGGCTGCCTACACGCACCATGAAAAATTCATCCAGATTGCTGGAAAAGATCGAAATAAATTTCAGCCGCTCCAATGCGGGAACGTTTGGATCTGCCGCTTCCTCCAGCACGCGCCGGTCAAAGCGCAGCCAACTCAGCTCCCGGTTTTGGGTGTATCGGTATTGTTTTTCAGTATTCTTTGGCATAAATAACCTTCCCGAACGCCATATTTGCTGACGACCAGCTGCTGCGCCTTAAACAGGCGGAATACATGCTGAAGGATCAGCATGCCCGGAATGAGCGTGTGGATCCGCTCCGCCTCCAGCCGCAGGATCAGGTCGCTGGCCTCTTTCTTTCCGCCGCAAAGGAATGCGCACAGTCCGTCCAACTGCTCGGCGGTCATGCTGCGGCAATCATCTGACATTTTGTAATAGTGCCGCGCCAGCTTGAGTGCAGCCCGCGCCGTACCGCCGACGCCGACCAGCAGCGCTCTTGGCGCCAGTGCCCCCTCGCTCACATCAATCGTATTGGATATCTCAATCCGTAGGCGTCTGAGAGAACCTTCCCCCGGCAGTATTTTTTTGACACAGCGGCGATACAGACTCAACGAGCCGATGGGGAAGCTGGCAAAATCTACGGGTTTGCCGTCTTCAAACGTGACGACCTCCGTGCTGGCACCGCCGATGTCCAGAAACGCACCGCCGGTCAGATGCAGCTCCTGCATCGCGCCGGCATAGCCTAAAAGCGCCTCGTCCTCGCCGGAGATGATCTCTACAGAATAACCGGTGGCTGCACGGATGATGGACAGAGCCTGCTCCGTATTGGAGATATTGCGCAATGATGCGGTGGCGAACACGCTGATGCGGTCGATCGCCAGTGTCTGCAAGATACCGCGGAAGGTCAGGAGCCCCGCGCAGGCGCACTCGATACCCTCGACGCTGAGCTTTCCGTCCTCCACATAGCCCGCAAGCCCTGCCATGATCTTCTCACGGAAGAGGATTTTGAAGTTTTGCCCCTCTGTTTCGTAAAGCGTCAAGCGGATGGAGTTGGAGCCGATGTCGATGATTGCCTGCTTCATTCTGCCTCGCCGACCGCCTCGGCAGTCTCCTCCTGCACATCGGCCTCATCCTGAGCCGCTTCTGCCTGCGGCGCAGCCTCGTCCTTAGATGGCTTCTCCTGCAGGACGCTCTCCGGCATACGGAACACCAAAATCGCCTTGGCGGAGTTTGTCACGGAGAACGTCACCAGTTCCCAGCCATCCTGTGCCTTTTCGTTGGCGGTCTGCTCAATGGCCGCAGCCATCTTTTTTGCCTTGGGTGCATAGTCGATCACGATGGTTTTGTAAGTCATAGTAGTTACCTCATTTCTATTTAATATAAGCCGCATAGTCTAATCAACATATAATCTTACAAAATTATATCCCAATCCTAAATTTCACTTGTAAATTTTACAACCACTGTTATGAAAAATTTTTGAAAATTTTCTTAGTGAAGAGCATTTGATTGCTCAGATTGATAAGACCTGGTGAGGACGGTATTTCACCGTGCAAACTATTGAAAGCGATACCCCTGCTCGGCTAGCGTGCATAGGTAGGCGATAAGGCTTCGTACTTCCGGAAATTCATAGAACCACTTTCTTTTATTCTATGAAAAGCGGCGCTTTTTTTGAAGCGGATTATCCTGATTTTACATATATTTTTCCTGCTCTTTATTTTCAACTTTACATTTTGCAGTTAATATAGATGCTGGATTTTTGTAGCTTTTGATCTTTTGCAAATGGGCGACCCCGAAAAAAACAAAGCGCATCCGTATTCTATGGATGGACAGGAGTGTATAACAGCATGGAGCATGAGATCGTGCGCAGTGTAGCTGCGGCGCAGAAGGACGCGCAGGCCGCCGATGCGCTTGTCCGGCAGTATCTGCCGTTCATCAAGGCGGAAACGGCAAAGTTCTTAAAACGCATCCCCATTGAGGGGAAGGACGATGAGCTCGGCATTGCCATGTTCGCCTTCCACGAGGCGGCGATGGCGTATCAGAACGGCAGAGGCACCTTCCTGAAGCTGGCGGCCGCTGCCATTCGAAACCGCCTGATCGACTATCAGCGGATGGAGCAGCGCCACACCGGGCGCATCTCGCTGGATCAGCCGGCAGATGGCGACCCAGAGGGGCGGACGCTGCTGGAAACCATCGACACCGGGCACGATGAGATCGCGCACCGGCAGGAGCTGAGTGCGGCACGGGAGGAGATCATGGCGTTTGCACAGGAGTTAGGGCAATATGGCCTGAAGCTGACCGACATTGCCGAAAACTGCCCGAAGCAGGAACGGACGCTGGCGGCCTGCCACCGCGTGCTGTCCTGCGTGCGTGAGCATCCCGCCTATCTGGAGCAGCTCACCACCACCGGAAAGCTCCCTATTGCCGCCCTGTCCGCCGAAAGCGGCGTGGAGCGCAAGACCATGGAGCGGCACCGGAAATATCTGGTGGCGCTGCTGCTGGCGTTTACCAACGGCTTCGAGATCATCCGCGGCCATCTGCGGCAGATGGCGCGTCCCGTGAAAGAGGTGAAGTGAATGGAATATCTGGTGATGGAATGCGGCTTGAGCTATGCGGTGGTCATGGATCAGGATGGCCGCATTCTGAAGGTTCCCAATCTGGGCTATACCGTGGGGCAGACGCTGGAGGATGTGGTGCTGCTGCCGGAGCGACCGGCAAAAGCGACGATTCACAAGCGCATTGCCCGCTGGGGCACGATGGTAGCCTGCCTGTGCCTGCTCTTGCTGGGAAGTTGGGTATGGCAGTCGCCCATCGGAACGGTTCGGATGCAGATCAACCCCGATGTGCAGCTGAGTGTCAACCGCTTTGACCGGGTCGTGGCGCTGGAAGGGCTGAATGAGGATGGCACATCCCTGATCGACGGCTACCGCGCCTATGGTAAGGGAATGAAAACCGTTTCCGATGAGCTGGCAGACCGCGCCATGGAACTTGGCTATCTTTCTGACGGCGGGCAAATCACACTGACGGTGGACTCGGAAAAGGACGGCTGGAAAACCGCAGCAGAGGAACTGCTGCTTCTGGAACTGGACGTTCACTTTGAACACCGTGTCACGGTGACGGTCGATGGCAGGCAGCCGCCTGCCGAACAAGAGCCGCCGGAAGAGGTCATCATCCCTTCCCAGCCGGACAAAGATATCGTCGAAGACGATTCGGACGAGGATCCTGACGATGATACGCAGGAAAGCCCAGAGATTGGCTCTCATGAAGATGACGATGATGACGGTATCGTAGAGGATGGCGATGAGGGCGATGATCTCGAAGATGCTGTCAGTGCTATGGGAGACGCGGACGATCGGGATGAGCAGGAGGATACGCATTCCAGTTCCGAAAGCGGCGATTCTGACGATGATGACACGCATGGCGGCGACGATGACGAGGATCCGGAGCAGCCCAACGATCGGGCGGATGATGGCGAATCCGATGATGAAAATGAGGACGATTAAAAATATCAGAAAAAATTCCACCCGACCCCGATTTTCAAAATACCGCTCCGTAGTCTATATCCATCAGGCAAATGAATGCCGACAATAAATTACGATTGGAGAATCCACTATGAAGAAGATGAATTGGAAAAAGTCCCTCACCCTGACCGCCTCTGCCGCGCTGGCGCTGGCCCTGCTGGCTGGATGCGGTGCGCAGCCCGCCGAACAGGTTTCCTCTGAAAACGGAGCGGTCGGCACCGTGTTGCTGAGCGTCAATCCCGAGATCGAGGTAGAATACGACAAGAATGGTCTGGTGCTGGAAATCGAAGGCCTGAATGAAGACGGCAAGACTGTTGTCAAGGACGTGAAGGACTATCAGGGCAAGGACTGCCGCACGGTGGTGAGCGAACTGGTTCGAGATATCTATGCTGACGGCTACTTTGAGGGAACAGTGGACGGACACGTCAAAAATATCGTACTGAAGCTGGAGGAAGGATCCGTCTATGTGAGCGACGAGTTCTTACAGGATGTGGTCGACGGTATCCGTGAGGCGGTACAGGAATGCGGCATCGGCGCGAAGGCCATGACCGTCAGCGAGGGCGATCTGGACGATGCCGGACATATCGGTCAGAACAAAGCAAAGGAACTGGTGCTGGCGCAGCTGGGCCTGGAGAGCGCCTCCTTCCGCGACCATGAGTATGAGCTGGACGACGGCGTGTATGAGTTCGAGTTCACCGCGGGCGGCGTGGAATATGAGTATGAGGTGGACGCCCGTACTGGCAAGGTGCTGGAAGCGGACATCGATGGGAATGACGACTGGGACAACCACGACGACTGGGACGATGAGAAGGAGTTCGACCTGCCCGATGACGACCGCGACGATGTTGAGGATGACGATGACCGGGATGACCGCGATGATCTGGACAACGGCAAGGATATCAACGATTCAGACGATCAGGGCGAAGCCAACGATGACTTGGATGACCATGATGATCTCGATGATAGAGTGGACAACGATGACGACAAAGAATCCGGCATTTCTGTTCCGGTGAGCGATGATGACAGCAGTAACGATGATCGTGACGATTATGACAATAGTGATGATCAAAATGACCGCAATGGCCAGGATGATGACGGAAACGACGGTCAAGACGATGGCGACGATGATCATGATGAAGACGACTAATTTTCTTCATTTCATTTTCACAAATCGTCTACATAGCAAATCGGTCACATCGTATCAGGATTATGTCGAATGCCCGGTAAGCACACATGGATGGTGCGATCTGTGCGTACTATCCTGCACGACATGACAATATTTATAAGTTATAAGTCATTTTTGGGGAATCACGCACATAGCACATGATTTTCATCCGCTGCAATCAGAAAGTTCCCTCGACCGTTTTCGATGTGGTCGGGGGAACTTTTTGCCCATTAAGATGTGAGAAGAGTCTATGATCCTGCCGTTCTGTGTTATGAATTTTACTTATATTTTTCTGTACGCAATTTTGAAATTTACAATTCATAGTTATCATAGAAAATGATTTTTTATATTTTTCACAGCAAGGCACTTTTAAGAATAAGGTCTATCCATGTCTTATGGATGGATAAGAGCTCCATGAGTAACCCAGCAGGAATTGTTACAAAAGGCTTAAATTAAATCCATAATCAACAGGCGATATCCCTGCTCAACCATAAAAATATTCCCTGCAAGAAGTTCCCGTGAACGTGATCTTGCACTAAAATGAAAGCGAGATGATCATAGTGTACAAGGATTGTTTTCTCAGCCCTGAAAATCTTCACAAATTGCTGGGGAAAAACATCCGCCGCTTTCGCAAAAGGGACGGTATGACACAGGATCAGCTTGCAGAAAAAGCAGGTATTAATCAGAAACAAATATCCAAAATCGAATCGGGACGCATACAGGCAAGATTGTCTACATATCTGCGCATAGCGAATGCGCTTGGTGTTTCCATTGACCATTTTCTTGCAGATGCGCTATTGATTGAACCAGAGCATTTGCCGATGACCTCAATAGGCGGCGAGGGCGAGCAGCTCTTTCTGCGGGATGTAATTCACGCCCTTCTCCGCTATTTGGATAAGAAAGAAACATGACACCCCAGATGGAATGCCATGTTTCTTTAGTCCAAATCTTCCTGCGATAACAGCATTTTAATGAAAGCAATGATCAGCTTTCGCTTCTTGACCGAACAGGTTGCCGCCAAGCGAGCAATTTGCTTCAAATCGCTATCCTCGGTAAATAACTCTGGGTAAACTACCCGATCAGCTGGTGCTCCCATGCCGCGGATAAGCTGAAACAATATGCTGATACTTGGGTTTTTATCACCCAGTTCAATAGCAGACAGGTGCCGCACGCTGAGTCCAACCCGTTCGCAAAGCTGTTCACGGGTAAGACCTCTCTCCTCTCGGAGTACCCGCAGAGCACCTCCAGTTTGCTTCATTAAAGGATCATTCTTTTCTGACACCAGTAGTTCACCTCCTCTTCGAATATTGTAGCGAAGTCGAGGTTTAGGCGGAATGCTCGACTGGTGTCGAAAATTTAGCTCCGATGGGACATCTTAAAACAAAAGCCTTCCATGCCATATAAAAAAACGGCAGTCGGGAAGGTCGGCGTCAGCACGCAAAAAGCCCTTCACCGCTGCGGTGGAGGGCTTTTATGTTGTTCCTGTTTCAGAAGGGACTCCTTATGAGTCCCTGGTGGTAACCCGCCACCAAGCTACCAGCTGTTCATCTCAGAGGCCCGAGGCATCGCTCCAAGAGCGAGCTTAGATCAGCAAATCCCGGACATGAACTGCTGGTAGTTTCTTTTTGGCCCTATATTGCTCCCGCATGGGTTTACCGTGTCGGGAGTTTTTATTTTGCGTATCCAATTCGTGGCCCACCCCCGTTTCTGAAAATTTCAAAATTTTCAGAAACGGAGGAAATGAAATGCGCTTTGACCAAGCGACTTTTGGATGCCGCCTGAAAGAGATGCGGAAAGAACGTGGACTCACACAGGAGCAATTGGCTGAGGCGTTGAATATCAGCACGCCGCATTTAGGGAATATCGAGATTGGAAAGAGAGGAATATCCGTTGATCTGCTTATGGAAGTATCGGAGGTTCTGAATGTGTCCGTTGATTTTCTGATTCGTGGGACGGACAGCACGACCCAGCAAATCAAGCCTCTGCTTGCACAAATCCGAGAACTGCTTGCCCAAGTGGAGGCACTTAGTGAAAACCTAACCTGACATGTTATGTTTTCTCCCAAAACCCAGCCTACGACGTTATAAAAATTTGCGCGTACCAGAGTTACAATTTTATTGAAGTCAAAGATGAACTTCATTTCACCTTGAAAAACGCCGATACAACAGCGGCTATATCCGGTGACGAATAACATCAGCTGACGGTCCCCTGACGAGGGGGAACAGCGATGCGGCGGGTGCGCCAGAACCACCTGCGCCGGTTTTCCGGCGTAAATGATGGCCAGATGTATAAGGTGCCAAGCGAAACTCACCCAGCCAAAAGCAGGCATGGCAGCCTGTCTTGCAATGATCCCGTCAGCCTATAATGGTACATTCTGTCCAGCCACAGCCGCAAGCAATGGGGGCAGCTCGGAGAGATCCTCGGAGGGGTGAGATTCCCGATGGGCGCTGCCAGACGCCGGTTCGTTTAACCGCCCGACAGTCCGGGAAGTAGTGTCGAATAGGACTGAGCAAAGACAAATTTCAGAAACGGCGAGGGCCGCTCCATATTCAGGTATAGCAGTATGCTTCCAACCAAGACAGGAGCGGCCCTCGTTTTTTATCTCTGAGCTAAGAGGTGTGTTTTCAAAAGTGCATTTTCCAAGGCTCGATGATCCTCATGCAGTTGCCACCAACAGGGCTTAAGGAAGTGGAGAACTTTCTCCGCCCATCGGTAGTCCTCTGGCTGCAGCGTTTCCGTTGCAGCGCCAAGCTGGAATGCCGCGTTGCGTCTCCGCACAGAGACATCAACGCTGGCCCGATCCAGATATAAGTTCAGAAAGCCGCAGACGATGGCGGCTTCTTCCGTTGTATAGAACATGTTTTCCCTCCCATTCCGCAAACAGGCATCATTGTAACACGGTGCCCTTGTTTTGAAAATGGGCTGTTTCCACAAGTTTCCTCTCAAAAGTTCATCACAAACACTTGTTCGATTTACGGTGGCATGATATACTGATAGACACTAAGGACGAGGAGGCGCGCTATGCAGCAGAGCGGACGGACATATATCGCCATTGACCTGAATAATGCCGAGGAAAAAGAAATGCCGATATAATTTAGAGAAGGTTGAAATGCAAGAGGAATTCAAGTAAATATCGGCATTACCTGTTATACTTGGAACACCAAATATAACAGGGGGTGTATGCTTTGCAAAGGATAGAAGATGCAGTAAACGGAGTGCTGGAGGCTATGCGCCAGCGGGGAGTCAGCGAATACAGTCTAAAATGTATACGTTGGAGTGTCTACCGTCGCATTGTCGTTTGGCACCACACACATGATACAGACATCTGCTCTTATGAGCTTTTGAGCAGCCTGTGTGAACTACAACGAATCCGATATAAACACGGAGAAATAAGCAGGAAATTTTACAGGGCATTTGTAACAGCAGCTTTTCGCATCCGCTCTTATGTGGATACTGGGAAAGTCGATTTTTCCATAGTAAAAGACACAAAGTATTACAAGCCCAGCAAAGAATATCAAGAACTCGTTGATTCCATTTTGAAAGCAAGTGGATTGACAGAGGGCTCTCAATATAAGCTTGCAATCATTATGCGTCAATTCTTTTGCTTTTTCGAGAAACGTCATTCCAGTATTAAACAAGCAACAGACCGGGATTTTCTTGATTTTATCCCAGAGGCTGCGAAAAAGAATCCTAATAATATGACCTGTACAATGCGTGCGTTACGGTATATTACACAGTATCTGAATGATCATCAGCTGGCCGAGATAAGTGTTGACCTCAGTATTTTCAGGCCTCAATCTCCTCCAAACCGCATGATTGCTCCATTCACACAAGACGATATCGCCGCCGTGATGGATGTGATAGGATCTCATTCTAAAACGCCAAAACGGGACGCGGCAATCATTCTGCTTGCATTTAATTCTGGGCTGCGCTGTGTCGATATCAGGAATTTGAAGCTGCATAATATCGACTGGAAGAAACAGGAATTGAGTATTGTGCAAAAGAAAACTGGGACGCCGATTTCTGCTCCGCTAAACGGAAGAACTCTCAATGCCATTGCGGAATATATTTTGCAAGAACGGCCAAAGTGCGAAGATGTCCATGTTTTTCTGCGGGCATACCCACCGTATACGGCAATAAAAAGCACCAGCCCCTTGGACTATATGATAGATAAATATTGCCGCCTGGCATCTGTTGAGAAGATAGACTATCGGTCATTTCACAGCCTGCGGCGAGCATTCGGCACTGAGCTCGCCATGGCCGAAGTCCCAGTGACATCCATCTCTCAGATGCTTGGCCACAGCGACATGAGTGCCGACAAAGCGTACCTCAGTTTCAATAAAACACAAACATCTCTATGTTCCTCCGATTTCTCAGGAGCACCAATTACAAAGGGTGTATATGCCTCTCATTTTCCGGGTGTTCGCCGCGAAGCGGGAAAAGGCGGTGATCAGGAGTGAGCTTTAAACAGGAATTAACTGCCGCATATCATGAAATGCTCAATATCAAGGTATCGTTAGGATATAAACAGAGGACCTACATGTCCCATATCTTGCCTTTCATCGAATTTTGTGCAGATTCCTATCCTGATGCTAAGGAAATTACAAAGGAGATGCTTGACCACTGGCTGCTGACGAAGAACTTTAACGCTGATAGTACCCGCCGGATTGCAATTATCAATATCAGGCACTTTGCCCGATTTTTGAACGCGATTGGGAAAAAGGCATATATACCGCCTTCAGAGTACAATGTCAAGGCACAGCGGTATCTGCCATACATTTTTACCGATGAAGAGTTGGTACAGCTTTTTGATTCGATTGACTCTTTAACGAACAGAATAGACCGCCAAGAATATCACCCGGAACTGATTCTTCCGGTCGTGTTCAGATTAGAACTATGCTGTGGTATGCGACCCGGCGAGCCGTTCAACCTCAAAACAGAGGATATTGATTTGAAAACAGGCGATATTTTTATCCGAAAGAGTAAGCGGGGCAAAGATCGCCATATTATTGTGTCTGATGATATGCGAGATCTGTGTACTGTTTATAACGGTCTTGCGGGCAAGCGAGAATGGTTTTTTCAGTATCCGGACGGCGGACAAATTCCAACGCGCTGGGCACAATGGCATTTTTCCAAAGCATGGAGGAAGAGCGCTCTTTTCTCCAGAGGAAATAATCCCAGACCATATGACCTGCGGCACAACTTTGCCACTCGAACGCTGATGCGCTGGATCGATGAAGGCCGGGATGTTATGGCGCTCATGCCATATCTCAGCACTTATATGGGACATGTCAGCTTAGAAGAAACCCTATACTATATACACCTTTTGCCGGAAAGATTAAAATCCTCGCCCGGAATCGATTGGAAGATGCTGAACGATATATACCAGACAGAGGAGGGATCTGATGAAGAAGATTAAAGATCCGGCTCTGTTTGAAAAAATTCGTAAGTTTTTAACAGAGGATATGCCTGTCCTAAGGAAAAAGAGTCCCAACACCGTTGAAGCGTATCGCTATACACTAAATATTTACTTGGTGTTTTTATGCGAAAAGCACTCAAAATCGCTGTATAACATTACAGTAAAGGACTTTAGCCAGAAAAACATTCTTTTCTTTTTGGACTGGCTGATAGAGGAGCGTGGAAATAAAGCGTCTACAGCAAACCTGCGGCTGAGACACATAAAACGGTTTTGCCGGTTTCTTATGGATGAAAATATTCTGATGATATCCGAACTGTCGGCCATTCAAAAAATAGCGGAAATCCCCAACGCTTCCGAAGACACAATCAAATTTTTAACCATTCAAGAGACGAAGCTTATTCTTTCGCAACCGGATACGAGTAAAGCGATTGGAATCAGGGACAGTCTTTTTATGTACCTGCTTTATGACAGCGGCTGCAGAATTCAGGAAATTCTGCGCTTAAAACTTAAAGACTTTTTCGTACAGAATGGGACAGCTGAACTGCACATCATTGGCAAGGGGAATAAATTTCGGATAACTCCAATCTCGGAAGAGTTGATTCCGAAGTTTGAACGGTATTGCAGGCACTATCATAAGAGCAGCACCTATGATGATTACTTGTTCTATACAAAGCGAAGAGGGGTCTGCTCGCAAATGTCCTGTGATACTGCGCAGACTTTTATTAAAAAATATGGAATCATGGCACAGAAACTCAACTCGGCCATTCCCCATGTACACCCCCATTTATTTAGGCACACCCGCGCTATGCACCTGTATATGGCAGGTATGCCGCTGGAGCTTGTTTCCCAATGGCTCGGCCATTCTCAGCTGGAGACATCTTTGATTTATGCAAGGGCCACTACCGACATGAAACGTAAAGCCGTTGATAAAATCTCCGCAAAAGAAAACTCTGTATTTAAGAGCGACGAAAAGTTTAAATATGCTGACAATGAAGATGTGATTCGGCAGCTTTACGGTCTAATGTGATTTGAAATGCCGATATTTATTTGAATTCCTCATTTGTTTCAGGTACTTCCAAATGATATCGGCATTTCTTTTTCCTCGGCATTATTCAGGAAAAGCCGAATTCGGCTTTTCTTAAAATCTTTCTACGCCTCCGTAGAATGCATGGAGCGCGGGCTTGATCCTCTGACCACCAATCTGGTGGTGGCTGACGCCAGCCGGACGGAGAAAACCATCTGCCTTGCCGTGTCCCCGTCCCTAAAGGCATACGGCATCTCCGGCAGAGCACGGCTTTTTGAAGTGGTGGAGCGTGTCAAGGAAGTCAACGCGGAACGGCGGCGCAAAGCTGGCTGCCTTTCCAAAAAGAGCTTCAACGCCAATGAACTGGCGGCTGACCCATCCAGAGAGGTAGATTATCTCATTGCCCCTCCTCGGATGGCAAAATACATCCAGGTCAGCACCCAGGTCTACAACGTATACCTGAAATACATCGCCCCGGAGGACATCCATGTCTATTCCATCGACGAGGTGATGATGGATGTGACGAACTATCTGCAAACTTACCACATGACCGCCCGTGAGTTGGCAAAAGTTATGATCTCGGACGTCCTGCACACCACAGGCATCACAGCCACGGCGGGCATCGGCAGCAATCTCTATCTCTGCAAGGTCGCTATGGACATTATGGCGAAGCACGTCCAGCCAGACAAAGATGGTGTCCGCATTGCGGCGCTTGACGAAATGAGCTACCGTGAGCAGCTTTGGGCGCACCGCCCGCTGACAGATTTCTGGCGCGTTGGACACGGTTATGCAAAAAAGCTGGAAGCCATCGGCATCTACACCATGGGGGATGTTGCAAGATGCTCCATCGGCAAGCCGAACAAATACTATAATGAAGAACTGCTCTATCGGATGTTTGGCATCAACGCTGAGCTCCTCATCGACCATGCGTGGGGCTGGGAGCCATGCCGGATGCAGGATATCAAAGCATACCGGCCGGAAACGAACAGCATCTGCTCCGGACAGGTTCTCCAATGCCCGTATTCCTTTGAGAAAGCACGATTGGTTGTACGTGAGATGGCGGAAGCCGTCGCGCTGGATCTGTTGGAAAAGAAGCTGGTAACGGATCAGTTGACCCTGACGGTGGGATATGACATTGAAAACACCGCTGGCAGCAGCTACCACGGCGAAATCGTGACAGACCGCTATGGCAGGAAGATCCCCAAGCACACCCACGGAACAGCAAACCTGCCGAGAAAAACATCTTCGGCCCGGAGCATCACGGACGCCGTTCTTGGCGTTTATGACGCAAAGGTCAATCCGAAGCTGTCTATTCGAAGACTTACCATCACAGCCAATCGGCTGGTGGGCGAAGATACGGCGCAGCAGGAGCCGGAAGCTCCGGTGCAGTTTAACCTGTTCGATAATATCGAGGTACAGGAGCAACGACTGCAGGAGGAATCGGCTCAGTTGGAGCGGGAGCGCAAAATTCAGGAAGCCATGCTCGACATTAAAAAGAAGTTCGGCAAGAATGCTATTTTGAATGGCGGAAGCTATCTGGATGGCGCCACTGCCAAAGAACGGAATAAGCAGATTGGAGGGCATAAGGCTTGAGCGGAAAATATGAAGACATTATCCATTTGCCCCATCCGGATTCGCCAAAACATCCGCGGATGTCTCTCTATGACCGTGCGGCGCAGTTTTCACCCTTTGCCGCCCTGACCGGCCACAGCGCAGCCATTGCGGAAACCGGGCGGCTGACGGACCAGCGCATGGAACTGGATGAGTACGAAATGGCACGTGTGGACGCGGAATTGCAGCGCCTCCAGGAGCTGCTTCCCGGCAGGCCCACGGCGTCCATCACCTACTTTGTGCCAGACGAACGGAAGAACGGCGGCAGCTACCAAACTGTCACCGGAGAGGTCAAGCGGATCGACGCGGTCAACGGCGTGATCCAGATGGCGGACCGGCGGTGTATTCCCATTGCAGATGTTTTCAGCATCGAGACCATCCCATAAAAAAGAAATATCATAACGAAAACTTCCAAACCCATTTGTAAAAGTGGGCTTGGGAGTTTTCATTATCATTCAAATTAAATCAAAGAAAGAGGAGGAATTCGAATGAATCCAAACGCAGATTATCTCGGCATCGTCACCCTGCTCCGCGGTCTGCGGGAGCAGGGACTGGTCAGCGGCAGCGAGGCAAAAAAGATTGCCGCGCGACTGATGGTACAGCTTGGCGCGGACATGATTATTTCTCTTTGATTTCTTCGCTTTTAGGTATAGCTATTGCGGATGCTTCATGGTATTGTGTGTTGCTGACAGGAGGTGACAACAAATGAGCGGTAAGGAGAAAACCAACGGTTCTCTGGCCATGGCTCCGCGGGTCATTACGATCCCGGCAGCCAATCAGGAAACCGCGCGAAAGCTCCGCGTGGCGGCATATGCCCGCGTCAGCTCCAACTCTGAGGATCAAAAACACTCCTTTGCTGCGCAGAATGCCTACTACTCCAAACTCATCACAGACGATCCTAATTGGGAACTGGCGGACATATACGCCGACCAGGGCATCACCGGCACATCCATAGACAAGCGGGATGACTTCCTGCGGATGATGGAGGACTGCCGGAAAGGGCGAATCGACCGCATCCTTGTGAAGTCATCCTCACGCTTTGCCCGCAACGCCAAAGAGAGCCTGGAGGCGGTGCGGGAATTAGCTGCGCTGGGCGTCAGCGTCTACTTCGAGGAACAGAACATCGACACCGCGCAGGTATCCGGCGAAGTTCTTATCGCCATGTTCGCGGCGCTGGCCCAGCGTGAAAGCGAGGCCATCTCCGAGCGGGTACGGTGGAGTTACAAAGTCCGAATGAGCAAGGGAAGATTTTCCACCTGCAAAGCGCCTTATGGCTATCGGCTCGTCAAAGATCATTTGGAGATTCAGGAGGATGAAGTATCAATCATCCGATATATCTTCGACCGTTACCTCGCAGGCGTCAGTATGGAGAATATCGCAAAAGAAATTACTGCTATGGGCTGTCCAACACGGGATGATACCCCGTACTGGCAGCTGACCTCTATTCAATATATACTGCAAAATGAAAAATACGTCGGTGATTCGCTGTCGCAGAAGAAATATACCACACGCAGCTTTCCTCGGCAGCAAAAAATCAACCACGGCGAACAAAAACAGTATCTTGCAGTAGATTCTCATCCCGCAATCATCAGTAGAGAGAATTTTCAAAAAGCACAGGAGCTTCTGGCTCGGAGAAGCGCCGTGATTCATCCGCGGCCGGATATCCCACATACCTTTGCACGCAAAGTCATGTGCGGTCACTGCGGCTCGCTTTGCAGGCGAAAAAATTGCGGCGGCTCTGTAAATTGGGCATGCCGCAAGCATGACAAGTCCACCACCGCCTGCCCCAATACGCCTGTTCCAGAGGAACAACTAAAAAGTGCATTCCTTCGTCTGTATTACAAACTCAAGCATTACGGATCAGCTATTCTCACTCAGCTCATCTCTGACCTCCACGCTGCCAAAACCGGCAGTCTCCTCTGGAGTGAAAACATCGTGGAGATCAACAAACAAATATCGGATATTGCCAGTCAGGAACGACTTCTGACCCAGCTCAAGCAGCAGGGCAGCGTCGATCCTGACATTTTTATATCCCGCGGCAATCTGCTTGCGGAGCGCCGCCGGGAACTAAAGCTCCAAAAGGAACGCATCCTGCGGTCTGAGGAGGACCACACCATTCAGCAAACACAGGATATGCTGGATGTTCTTGAAAGTGGGCCGGACTGGCTGGACGCCGTCGATGAGCAACTATTCAGCGACCTGGTCGAGAAAATCGAGGTCGTGGACAATGAAAAACTGTGCTTCCGGCTTCTCAACGGACTGGAGGTCACAGAAAAAATAGAAAGGACGCAAAGATAATGGGAAATCGAAAACAGCCATTCGGCTACAAGATGGAGTTTGGTGAGATCGTGCCGCAGCCGCAGGAGGCGGAAACGGTACGGAGCATCTACCTGCAATACCTCGCCGGAGCCTCCTTCAAACAGCTTGCCGAACGGCTTCAGACGGAGGATGTTCCATATGACGGGGACAAGCCGTGGAACAAAAATATGGTAGCACGAATTCTGGAGGATGACCGATACATCGGTGAAAAGCATTTCCCCGCGCTCATCCCGACGGAGCAGTTCCACGCTGCCCAGGAACGCAGAAAAGAGATGCGCCCTGCGTACAAGCAGACACCTGCGCAAAAGGAGTTGCGCAAGCTGTGCGGCGGCATCGTACCCGACAGCGTAGCACGAAAAGTCCTCAAGATACTGAATCAGGTGGTCGATGATCCGCAGCTCATTAAGATAGAATCATCCGGTGTTCCCACCACGGAAGACATCAGGCAACGCCGGCTGGAACTGGACAAGCTGCTGCAGACGCCTCCTGTGGATGAAGAAATCGCGCGGCAAAAGGCAATGGAGTTGGCGGTACTGACCCTTGTGAGCGTAGAGATGGAGGAATACGAAGCCCACCGGCTCCGCAGCATCTTCGGGAAGCAGGCAAAGATGCGGGAACTGGATGCGAACCTTCTGCAGCAGGGTGTCCGGAAAATCACTTATGGCAGTAAGACGGTCAAAGTCCTGCTGAAAAACAATCAAGTTTTAGAGGAGTGTGATGATGCATGACGCAGACCCGCCCTGAGCCGAAAGTCATTATCATCCCTGCAAAGGAAGAAACACTTCAAGACCAGAAAAAGAAGAAAAATCTTCGGGTAGCTGCATACTGCCGTGTGTCTACGAAAAAAGATGAGCAGCTTAACAGTTATGAGAACCAGAGAGACTACTACACAGAAAAGATCATGGCAAATCCCAACTGGACGATGGCGGACATCTTTGCGGATGAGGGGATTACAGGCACTTCTGCCTGCAAGCGCAAGGATTTCCTCCGCATGATCCGCCAATGCAGAAAAGGCAAGATCGATATGATCCTCGCCAAATCGGTATCCCGCTTCGCCCGCAACACCGTGGACACTCTGAGCTATACCCGCGAGCTGCGCAGCATGGGCATCCCGGTCATCTTCGAGGAGCAGAACATCAATTCTATCTACCCGGAAAGCGAATTCCTCATCACCATCCACGGCGCCTTCGCACAGTCCGAAAGCGAAGGGATATCCTCCCGCGTCAAGTGGGGCAAGCATCAAGCGATGCGGACGGGGAAAGCAAACATCCAGTATAAGACCTTGTTGGGGTACGAAAAAGGGCCTGACGGAGAGATGGTGGTCAACGCAGAGCAGGCAGAGACTGTCCGAAAGATTTACGAGCTGTACCTATCCGGTCAGACGCTGCGCAATATCAAGGAAACCTTGGAAACAGGTGGATTTAAGAATACGGCAGGAACGACGGAATGGACAACCTCCAATCTGCGGACGATCCTCTCTGATGAAAAATACTGCGGTGACGTCCTGCTCCAAAAGACCTTCATTCGGGACTGCATCAGCAAGCAGGTCATCCGTAATACTGGACAGCTTCCCATGTATCTGATTCAGAACCACCATGAGGCCATCATCCCGCGGGAGCGGTTCGATGCGGTGCAGATAGAACTGGCGCGGCGTCGGGCCCAGACCGGCGGCACGAAAAAGAGCGCTCCCACAGGTATGAGCCGCTACAGCGGCAAGTACGCGCTCAGTGGTCTGCTGTTCTGCGGCGAGTGCGGCACAGCGTACCGCAGAGTGGTGTGGACACAGCACGGCGAGAAACGTGCGGTATGGCGCTGCAGCAGTCGCTTGGATTACGGCAAGAAATACTGCAAAGAATCTCCGACGCTGGACGAAGCGCCGCTCCAGCAGGCGGTGCTGGCAGCCATCAACGCCTCCATGTCGGGGCGCAAGGTATTGGCAGATCAGCTCGTGGATGCGATGGAGCAGGAATTGGCTCCGGTCCCCGGTGAGAGCATGAGCCTCGGAGACATTGACCGAGCGGTCACGGAGTTGGGCAAGCAGTTCGATACGCTTCTGGCAGAGGCGGCAAATGGTGATGTGGACGAATACGCCGAGCGTTTCCGTGCTATCTCCACCACGATGGAGGAACTGAAGCACCGCAAGGCGGCTATCCTCAACATCCGGCAGGAGCAGGAGCAAATCGGCCGCCGTATCCATGTGGCAGCCTCGGCAATGACCGCGGTGACTGTGGGAATCACGGATTGGGACGATGGCGTAGTCTATCAGATGCTGGAAAAGGTCACTGTCCTGACGGGTAACCGCATTAAGGCCACCTTCCGCAACGGCGTAGAAATTGAACAGTCCGTAGACCAACCTAAGAGGAGGAAATTCGCATGATTTATGTGACCGGCGATTGCCACGGAAACTTCCGGCGTTTCCAATCGGAATACTTCCCGGAACAAGCTAACATGACGAAGGATGACACGGTCATCATCGCAGGAGATTATACCGAGTAAATTTCTATACCGAAAAATTTCAGAATCCTGTAAATAAGCAGATTCTACATAAGATTTTTCGGTATAGTATTTTCAATCCAGTGTATAGAGGGCTTGCTTTGCATTCTTGTTTTTCCAGAGTTTCTCAGTGCCTCCGATGATTGGCACTGACTTGTTGATGGCATCACTCATCATCTCCAATGTAGCAAAAGCATAGAAACCAGATGTGGTGGACATGCTTTCATGCCCAAGCAACTGCATTATAAATGGTAAAGGAATGCCGTTTTTATACAAATCCATTGCTTTTGTTTTTCTAAACAAATGGCAGTGAACATTCTCCGGAACCGCATTGCATGTCTCTCGGGCCATCTTTGCCGCTGTACCAACCACGAGACTAATGCTGTCTGTGGAAAGTCTGTGAGGTTTTCCGTCCCTCATGCTATAAAACAGTGGGGCGGACTGTTCCGATGGATGAAACTCCTTCAGATAGGAATTAAGGTGAGCCACAGTCTTCCTCATGATTGGAACATTGCGCCTTTTTCGACCCTTTCCAATTATAGAAATATAGGGGTTAGGTACATCAAGGTGCAGTGATTCTATGTCAAGGTCGGCCAATTCTTGCACCCTGGCTCCTGTATCATATAAGAGTATGAGAATCATTCTGTTCCGTCGGTGTTTCTGCGTGTTCATATCATAAGCAGATAGAATGGCAGCTGTTGCTTCAGGCTGAAGATACAAAATAGGGTGCTTTTCTTCTTTTAGTTTTTGAATTTGGCAAACAGATTCATAGATACCACGAAGTTCAAAGTCCTCCTGTCCACAATATTTTAAAAAAGAACGGATAGATGTGATTCTGAGATTTATTGTTCTGGTTGATGCCCCTTGACCTTTCAACCAGATAATAAACTCTTTTACATAATCACGGGTAAACGCCTCAAAGCTTACAAGCTCGTCTTCGATATTCTTTTTTTCTTTCAAGAACCGTAAATATGTTTTAAGTGACTGCTTATACGTTTCTATCGTCTTATCGGACAGGTTTCGTATAGCGGGCATATAATCATGCAGATAGGAACGCGCCATTGTCCAGAAACATTTGTCTCTTTTACGCTTATATCTCATATGGCTCAACCTCAGGCAGTAAACTCTCCAAGTTCTCTGTTGCAGCGGCATAGTCTGCAAAATAGTCAGGGATCAGGTGCACATAGTAATACGTCTTTTCAAGCGAGGAGTGTCCCATATAGCGCATGAGATAAGGAAGCATGGAAATGACATCTTTTTTCTCTTTAGCCCAACGTGCTATATTGGCACACGCAAAGTGGTGCCGGAAGTCGTATGGCCTTGGCTTAATCTCGCCATCTCGTTTGAGCCCTGCCGCAAGCCATATCTTTCTGAAATTAAATGGTATTGATGATGCAGATATGATATTACCGCTTGGTCCCGGGAAAAAATATTCTCGTTTAGGGAAACAATTCCTTATGGCACAATCATATTCTATCAGGTAAGATATCAACTCATCCGATAAAAATAGCCGACGGTCTCGATGTCCTTTTGATTGTAGGATATCCAGATAACCGTCACTAAGGTGGACATTTTCACAACGGAGATGTCTGGCTTCACCACACCTCGCACCGCAGCAATAGAGAAAACGGTACAGGGCCGGATAAACATAAGGACGCCCTGGTGTTTTCTTTCGGAGCACGTATGAGTCACATTCTTTAAAAAATCGTTGTATCTCGATGTCGGACAGCAAGTAAACTTCTGGTCGGAAAGAGTTCTGGGAAACAGGGTATTCAAGAACATATGCGTCTAAATCACCCATGGAGCGAAGATAGCGTCCGAACTCTCTAACAGGACTTATCCAAGGGCCGCATTTTGAATTGGAGTGTTCAGAGTGTTCAATACTCCATCCTACTACGAGGCTTTTGCAGAGAACCGTGCTGTTGCCATGCTTGAAATTGTACCGATCTAAGCTCTTTAAACACCATTGAGCCGATGCATTATATTGTATGCCTATGGAATTTTTAAACTTTAGGAATGTTTCCAGAGATGGCCCGAGCGCACTTATAAAAAGACTCATGTATTTACCTTTCGAGATATTCCTGCAAGAGGCAGTACACATTCTTTAAGGTTACTTATGTCTGCGGTTATATAGATATCGGTAGTTCTTGTTTCCGCATGCCCAAGGATTGCTGCAATTGTTGTTAATGGAATGCTATTTTGAACCATCATCGATGCTGCGTTATGGCGCAGCATACACATACCCCAGATACGACCATCCTTTTGTATGCCAGCGCGTTGGAGTATGTTGCTTACGATATAGTAGCACGTTGAGTGTCCCCCCAAAGGTATAAAAGGTGCTTGGCTTCGCAAGAACACATGGTCATCGTCAACTCTGGGACGCTCCTCTAAAATATAGCGATAGATCGAATTCCCAATATCAACTGTTAATGGAAGGCATACAGCGTTGCCCGTTTTGCTTTGCTGAAAGAAAATGGTCTCATTGTCCCAGTCTATATTGGCGAGCCTCAAATCGACCACATCAACCGCACGCATTCCCGTAGTAAGCCCCAGGAAAAATATCGCTGCATCTCTGTGAGATACACTTGGAGATGATAGTACTTCTTCTATACTCATGATCTCATTGTCCGTAAACATTGGAACTATCCGCTTGGTGCGGTAAGGATGAATCCCTGCCACTGCAAAATAAAGATCTTCACGCCCAAAATGCTGGAAGATATTGCGCAATATGCAGAGGACATTACGCTGATGTTTCTGAGACCAAGAGCAAATATAATTTACGACATCTGACACAGCCAGATCCTTTAAGGTCAGTATTCCACCGTCCTCCATATAGCGAAGGAGATGTAACATCCCATTTTGAAAAAATCCGATCGTTCCAATATTTGAATACTGTGTTTTTAAGTGCTCCATATAATCCTGATAGATTTCTATGAGATGTATAGATTTCGGCAAATTCTTCTCTTTTGTGACCATTGAGAAATCAAAAGTGCCTTGGAGATAAAATGAATTTATTAGCCGCACAAAACGACCATACATGACATTCCGATATCCGACAAACGCTCCTGTTTCCTCATTAAACACATTATCAGCAAATATTTGACCAATGTTGACTGTATAAGTATCATAGCCATTTTCTGCGCAGAACTTCTTGAATCTATTGCTGACTTGTTTGTAGTTTTCGATACTTTTTACCGCATAGCCTGCATTGGTTAAAGCGGCTAAAAAGGCCTCGCACAAATCATTAATATCTGATTTCATAGAAGACACCCTCCATTTGCCTGGTGCTTCCTATAATATCAAAAATATTATGCCGAAAAAAGTCTTTAAATTATTGTATTTTCAGCGCAATATAAAAGATTTCGGGATAATATTTTTTTCGATATAATCGCCATTGTCCTGAATTCGGGATAACGGGGACTTTGGCGGCGTCTGGGATGGCAGTGAGATTGAACAACAATGGCTTGACTGGCTGGAGGACAGGTCATTCACCACCCTGTTCGTCAGTGGGAATCACGAAAACTATGATCTGCTCCGCAGCTACCCGACAAGTGTGTGGCACGGCGGGCTGGTGCAGCCGATCCGTCCCAGCGTTCTGCACCTGATGCGAGGGCAGCTCTACGAGATCTGCGGAAAGAAAATCTTTACCATGGGCGGGGCCAGCAGTCACGACATTCGGGACGGCATTCTGGAACCAGATGATCCAAACTTCGAGCGAATGCTCCGGCAGCTCAACGCCGCAGGCGCTCTCTACCGAGTCAATCACCGCTCCTGGTGGAAAGAGGAACTGCCTGGCGAGGACGAATACCGGACCGCAAGAGAAGCACTGGACAAAGCAGGCTGGGATGTAGACTACATCATCACCTACTGCTGTCCCAGCAGCATTCAGGACACATTCAGCGGCGGCCTATTCAGACGGGATGCCCTGACGAACTTCCTCGATGAGGTTCGAGAGCGCTGCCGATTCCAATACTGGAAAGCGCAAAAGATCTTCAAATGAACATCGCAAAAGAGGGGCTGGCACTGCTGATGTTCTATCCCAGCCTCGATGTGCAACTCCATCGGGAGTGCATCTTCCTCATTGGCACAGCGTGGGATATCCCCGTGGGTGACACGCAGGATGTCACCTCACTTCTGAATCGTGAGCTGGATGCGATCCGCGCCGCAGGCGAAGGTGGCACGGTAGCGCATGTGTTGCCGGAGGATGAACTCCCGATGAATGCCACCGGCTCGGAAACGCTGGACAACATCTGGGACCTGTTCGAAACGAGCCTGCGCATGGACAGTATGCAAGCCAGAACAAAGATGTTCGAAATGGCAAAGTGGTTGGAGGAAAGCCAAAACCTTCTGGACTAAATCGTGCAGGCACCGAAGGGAAAGCAGGCATGGATGGAGCCGACAAACTGAGCGTTCCCTATAACAGAGCCGCCCCGCGGTGGGCAGCTCCACCCTTCCCCATCGTGTTCGCCCCTGTGAGCCGCCGTGTGCGCTTTTTACAGGCACCCCAAGGTAACCACCCCCACACGGGGATTTGAGCGGGTGTTGAGCCACTTGTGGGGGAATTAACATCCGGTAAAAAAAGCAGAAAAAAGGCTCGTAAAATTGGTCTATTGGAATTGACGTTTTATGTATTTTCACGTATACTTAATTTACAGATTCACGCGCACATTTACAGATCATTCATCCGTCATCACAAGATGCTGAGGGTTCGAATTGCAAAACGGAAAATCGAGCCTCAAAAGCCCGCAAACCCTTGCGGCACAAGACTTTGCTCCTGCATCTTTTTTGTCAACACACTCCATTTCCCAAATTTCAGAGCGCATCGCTCCGCGATGCGCTCGTTTTGGTATTCCGGCACTTTGGTCTAACATTTTTAGTTTTAAATCAGCTCTTCACAAAGGAGGTGCGCCATGCAGAAGGTCACGCTCGGCATTCTCGCCCACGTCGACTCGGGAAAAACGACCCTGTCCGAGGGGCTTTTATACGCCTCCGGCGCACTGCGGAAGCTCGGCCGCGTCGACCACGGCGACGCCTTCCTCGACACCGACGCGCTCGAGCGCGAGCGCGGCATCACGATCTTTTCCAAGCAGGCAATGCTGTTTGCGGGCGATAAGGAGTTCACGTTGCTTGACACGCCGGGCCACGTCGATTTCTCCGCCGAGATGGAGCGCACGCTGTCGGTGCTCGACTACGCAGTGCTCGTCATCAGCGGCAGCGACGGCGTGCAGAGCCACACGCGAACGCTCTGGCGCCTGCTCACGCGCTACGAGGTGCCGACGTTTCTTTTCATCAACAAGATGGACTTGGCGGGCGCGGACAAGGACGCGCTTCTGCGCCAGCTCACGGCGACACTGAGCGCGGAATGCGTCGATTTCTCCGCATCGCAGGAAACGCGCGACGAAGCGCTCGCCCTCTGCGACGAGGCGGCGCTCGAGCAGCTTTTGGAGCGTGGAAAAATCGACGACGCTCTGATTGCTGAGATGGTCAAAAACCGCAAGGTCTTCCCCTGCTTTTTCGGTTCGGCGCTCAAGCTGGACGGCGTGGAGGACTTTCTCACCGCGCTCGCGTGCTTCACGCGCGAGCCGGTCTATCCGAAGGAATTCGGCGCAAAGGTCTTCAAGATCTCGCGCGACGCGCAGGGCGCGCGGCTCACGTGGCTCAAGGTCACAGGCGGCGCGCTGCGCGTGAAGGCACCTCTCACCTATCGCGCGCAGAATCAGGACTACAATGAAAAGGCCGATCAGCTGCGGCTTTACTCCGGCGTCAAATTCCGCGCGCTCGAAGAGGCGGGCGCGGGCAGCGTCGTCGCCGTCACGGGCCTCAGCCACAGCTATGTTGGTCTCGGCCTCGGCGCGGAGGCGGAGGCGTCCGCCCCGCTTTTGCAGCCGGTTTTGACCTATCAGCTCATCCTACCCGACGGCGCGGACGCGCACAGCGCGCTTATAAAGCTCCGCGAGCTTGAAGAAGAGGACCCGATGCTGCGCATCGTCTGGGACGAGCGCTACGGGCAGATCCACGTGCAGCTCATGGGCAAAATTCAGCTCGAAATTCTGCGCCGCCGCATCCTCGACCGCTTCGGCCTCGACGTGACCTTCGGCGAGGGCAGCATCGTCTATCGCGAGACCATCGCCGCCCCCGTCCTCGGCATGGGACATTTCGAGCCCCTGCGCCACTATGCGGAAGTACAGCTTCTAATAGAGCCGCTTCCGCGCGGGGCGGGCATCCAGCTTGCGTCAAACGTGCCGACGGACGCGCTCGACCTCAACTGGCAGCGGCTGATTTTCACCCATCTTTTAGAGCGCGAGCACGCGGGCGTGCTGACCGGCTCACCGTTGACGGATGTGAAGTTCACACTTGTCGCGGGCCGCGCGCATCTGAAGCACACCGAGGGCGGCGATTTCCGCCAAGCGACGTACCGTGCCGTGCGTCAGGGCTTGATGCAGGCGGAAAATGTGCTGCTCGAGCCGTATTACGACTTCCGTCTCGAGGTGCCCGCCGAGTGCGTCGGCCGCGCGATGACCGACCTCCAGAACATGGGCGGCACCGTCGAACCGCCGCAGAGCGAGGGGGAAAACGCCGTACTCACGGGCTATGCGCCGGTGCGCACGCTGCGCGACTACTTTGCCGACGTCGCGGCCTACACCCGCGGCCGCGGACAGCTCTCCTGCGCCGTGCGCGGGTATGAGGCCTGCCAAAATCAGGACGAGATCGTCGCGTCCCTTGGCTACGACGCCGAGCGCGACACGGATAATCCCGCGTCCTCCGTCTTCTGCGACCACGGCGGCAGCATCACGGTCCCGTGGAATGAAGTTCCCGCGCATGTTCACTGCGACAGCGGCATCCGCCTTGGTGAAGAGGCCGTCGAAGAAGCGCCCGCGCCGCTCCCCCGACGCGGCGTCGGCGCAGGCGGCGCATATGCCGAGGACAAGGAATTGCAGGACATTTTCGAGCGCACATACGGCAAGGTCGAGCGCCGCGCGTTCGAACCGAGCAAAAAGCCCGCGCGCACCTCGCTCGCCGATCACTATGACGTCACGATCCACTCAGAGGACACGGAATATCTGCTCGTCGACGGCTACAACATCATCTTTGCGTGGGACGAGCTCCATCGGCTCGCCGCGCAGGATGTCGCCGCGGCGCGCGGCGCGCTGATCGACATTCTCGCCAACTATCAGGGCTTTCGCAAGTGCCGCGTCATCGTCGTGTTCGACGCCTATAAGGTCAAGGGCAACCCCGGCAATGTGCAGACGGTGCACGGCGTCAAGGTCGTCTACACGAAAGAGGCTGAGACTGCCGACACCTACATCGAGCGCGCGACCTACGAGCTGCGCCGCGAACGCCGCGTGCGCGTGGCGACATCCGACGGCCCCAAGCAGATCATCATCCTCGGCCACGGGGCGCTGCGCGTCTCCGCCCGCGCGTTCCATGCCGAGGTCGAAGCCGCCGAGGGGCAGATCAGCGCCGTGCTGCAACGCCTGACGAACCGTCCGCGCAGCGAACGCACCATCAGAAACAACGTAAAGCTCAAGCAATAATTCAGTCAAAAAGCGGTGGCTTCCGGCCACCGTTTTTTTGTCGAAAAATGAGTGCATTTTCCTCTTGCAATTCGTTTTTAATTGTTGTATCCTAAGCACTGTCAATTCAAAGTGATAGTCAATTCAGGTTGACTATCTAAGTGTTTTCAAGAAAGGAGAACCACATGCAGACCAACGAGATCCAGGAGCTGCTGCTCGACACGATCCCCGCGTGGCACTACTGGTTTGCCCGTCCGTTCAAGCGCATGCTGAACGACGGCGTCAGCCTTGACATGTACTACTGCATCCAGTCGATGCGCCGCAGCAACCGCACGATGACGATGACAGAGCTTGCAAACTTTGCCCGCATGCCCAAGCAGCAGATGAGCAAGCTCGTCGACAAGCTGGTCGAGGGCGGCTTTGCCGAGCGGCTGAGCGACCCCGACGACCGCCGCGTCATCCGCCTGCGGGCGACTGAGAAGGCCGACGAATACGTGGCGAGCTTTTTAGAGAAGGATGCGGCGGAGTTCCGTGCGTTTTTCGACCAGCTCGAAGGCGAAGAGCGTGAGACCTTCTGCACGGCGCTTCGCACCATCCACGACACCTTTGAGGCCAAACGCAAGCGCATGATCGCGCAGGGCAAGCTGCCCGACTGTCCCCCACAAACTAAGAAAGGAGGCCACTGCCGATGAATATGATCCATCGCTTCATGGGCTGCATCCGCGAGTATAAAAAGCCCACGATCCTGACGCTCTTGTGCGTGGTCGGCGAGGTCGCGATTGAAGTGCTGATCCCGTTTTTCACCGCCAATCTCGTCAATGAGATCAAGGGCGGCGCGGAGCTCAGCGGCGTTGTGCGCGTGGGCCTTGGGCTCATCCTGATGTCGCTCGTGTCGCTCGGCTGCGGCGCGCTCGGCGGGCTTTACGGCTCGCGCGCGAGCGCCGGCTTTGCCAAAAACGTCCGCCACGATGTTTTCACCCGCGTGCAGAGCTTCGCGTTTGAAAATATCGACAAATTCTCCTCCGCCTCGCTCGTCACGCGCATGACGACCGATATCAACAATGTGCAGATGTCCTTTATGATGTGCATCCGCATCGCGGTACGCGCACCGCTGATGTTCCTCTTCGCCGTCATCATGGCCTATATCATGGGCGGCGCGCTGGCGACGACATTCCTCATTATCATTCCCGTGCTGGTAATCGGACTTCTTCTGATCGCACGTAAGGCAATGCCCGCATTCCGCGCGGTGTTCCGCAAGTACGATAAGCTCAATGAATCGGTCGAGGAAAATGTGCGCGCGATGCGCGTGGTCAAGGGCTTTGCCCGCGAAGGGTATGAAAAGCAGAAGTTCGCCGCGGCCTCACACGATATCGCCAAGGACTTCACCTTCGCCGAGCGCGTCGTCGCGCTCAACGCGCCGCTGATGCAGTTCTGCGTATACTTCAACATGATCTTCGTGCTATTTGTCGGCTCGCGGATCATCATCACGAACGGCGGCACGACCATCGACGTTGGCCAGCTCTCGGCCATGCTGACCTACGGCATGCAGATCTTAATGTCGCTGATGATGATCTCGATGATCTACGTGATGATGACGATGTCGTATGAGTCCTTCGTCCGTATCTGCGAGGTACTCGAGGAAGAGCCCGCGCTCACCGATCCCGCATCTCCCGCGATGGACGTGAAGGACGGCTCCATCGACTTTGAAAACGTCAGCTTCAAGTACTCCGCACAGGCGAAGAAATTCGCGCTGCAGGACATCAACCTGCACATCGACTCGGGCATGACCGTCGGCATCCTCGGCGGTACGGGCTCGAGCAAGTCGACCCTCGTGCAGCTCATCCCGCGCCTTTACGATGTGAGCGAGGGCTGCGTCAGAGTCGGCGGGCGCGATGTGCGCGAATACGACCTTGAGGCGCTGCGCGGCGCGGTCAGCGTCGTGCTGCAAAAGAATGTGCTGTTTTCCGGCACGGTCAAGGATAACCTGCGCTGGGGCAACGAAAACGCCACCGACGACGAGATGGTCGAGGCGTGCAGGCTCGCGCAGGCGGACGAATTCGTCCGCTCCTTCCCCGACGGGTATGACACCTATATCGAGCAGGGCGGCTCGAACGTCTCCGGCGGACAGAAGCAGCGTCTCTGCATCGCCCGGGCGCTTCTCAAAAAGCCGAAGATTCTGATCCTCGACGACTCGACCTCCGCGGTCGACACGCGCACCGACGCGCTGATCCGCGAGGGCTTCCGCACCTATATCCCCGAGACGACGAAGATCATCATTGCCCAGCGCGTCGCGTCCGTGCAGGATGCCGACCTCATTCTCGTGATGGACAACGGCCATATTGCGGACATGGGCACGCACGATCAGCTCCTCGCTTCGAGTGAAATTTACCGCGAGGTCTACGAATCCCAGACGAACGGAGGTGAGCAGGATGAGGCGTGATCCCAAGAATTCCCGCCGCCCAAACGACGGCGCGGCGAACCTCGCCATGCTTAAGCGCACGGTGAAAAAGCTCTTTTCCTACTATCCCGTGCTCGCGCCCGTCACGTTCGCGTGCATCCTGTTCTCGGCCATCGTCACGTCGATCCCGTCGCTTTTCGTGCAGAATGTCATTCAGGTCATCGAAAAGTGGTACGTCTCGCGCGACTGGGTCTCCGCCAAAGCAGAGCTCATCCCCATCCTGTCGCTGCTCATCTCGCTCTATGTGCTCTCGATCATCGCGATCCTGGTCTACAAGCAGCTCATGGCCTATATGACGCAGGGCTTTCTCGACAAGCTCCGTCAGGAGATGTTCGGCGGCATGCAGGATCTTCCCATCCGCTACTTCGACACCCACCAGCACGGCGATATCATGAGCTTCTACACCAACGATATCGACACGTTGCGCCAGCTCGTGTCCGAAGCCATCCCCGCCTTCATCCAGTCTGGCGCGATCGTGCTGGCCGTGTTCGGCATTATGCTCTATTTCAGCATCTGGCTGACGCTCATTTCGGTGCTCGGCGTGATTCTGATGATCGTCGTCACCAAACGCGTCGGCGGCGGCAGCGCCAAATTCTTCCTGCGCCAGCAGCAGGCCGTCGCCAAAACCGAGGGCTATATTCAGGAGACGATGACCGGCCAGAAGGTCGTCAAGGTCTTCTGCCACGAGCAGCGCTCCATCGAGGAGTTCGACAAGATCAACGATGCCCTCTTTGAAGACAGCTACCGCGCCCACGCCTATGCCAGCGTGCTCGGCCCCATCATCGGCAACATCGGCAACTTCCTCTATGTGGCTCTGGCGCTCGTGGGCGGCGTGCTGCTGCTTATCGGCGTTCCGAACCTGAGCCTTTCCGGCAAGGCGCTGGATATCTCGATTCTCGTCCCGTTCCTCAACATGACCAAGCAGTTCACGGGCAATATCAACCAGCTCTCCCAGCAGATCAACTCCATCGTCATGGCGGGCGCAGGCGCGCAGCGCGTCTTCTCCCTCATCGATGAAAAAGCTGAGACAGACGACGGCTTCGTCACGCTCGTCGACGCGGACATCGCCCCCGACGGCACGATCACCGAGAGTGACCATCACACCGGCCACTGGGCGTGGAAGAACCCGAACGACAACGGCAAGGTCTCTTACCGCGAGCTGCGCGGCGACGTGCGCCTCATCGACGTGGACTTCGGCTACGAGCCGAATAAAGAGGTCCTGCACGACGTCTCCGTCTACGCAGAGCCCGGCCAGAAGGTCGCCTTTGTCGGCGCGACCGGCGCGGGCAAGACGACCATCACGAACCTCATCAACCGCTTTTACGACATTGCCGACGGCCAGATTCTCTACGACGGCATCGACGTCAACAAGATCAAAAAGGCCGACCTGCGCCGCTCGCTCGGCATCGTCCTGCAGGACGTCAACCTCTTCACCGGCACGGTGATGGACAACATCCGTTATGGTAAACTCAACGCGACGGATGAAGAGTGCATCGCCGCGGCAAAGCTCGCCGGCGCGGACGATTTCATTACGCGCCTTCCGCAGGGCTACGCGACGGAGCTCGCCAACAACGGCGCAAACCTCTCGCAGGGTCAGCGCCAGCTCATCTCCATCGCCCGCGCGGCGGTCGCCGACCCGCCGGTCATGATCCTCGACGAGGCGACCTCGTCCATCGACACACGCACCGAGGCCATCGTCCAGCGCGGCATGGATCAGCTGATGGAGGGCCGCACGGTGTTCGTCATCGCGCACCGCCTGTCCACCGTCAAGAATTCCGATGTCATCATGGTCCTCGACCACGGCCGCATCATCGAACGCGGCAGCCACGAAAAGCTGATTGCGGAAAAAGGAACCTATTACCAACTCTACACCGGCGCATTCGAGCTTGAATAACTCAAAAAAAAGACACATCCGTACGGATGTGTCCTTTTTTGATTTCGCATATCGTCCAAGTCCTCCCGCTATATTGTGTTGAACGCAATTTTTAAGGGAGGAATTCTATGTCTCGTTCCTTTTTCCGCACCTACGGCTTTCTGAGCGCGATGCTGCTCGCCATCGTACTCGGATGCGTGCTGGGCGCGCTGTGGCCGGGGGCGACGTGTCTCGCCCCGCTCGGCACGATCTTCATTAACCTGATGTTCTGCATCGTCGTGCCGCTCGTGTTCTGCTCGCTGAGTAGCTCCATCGCCTGCATGAAAAGCCCGAAGCGCGCAGGGAAGATCATGGGCACGACGCTTTTGGTCTTCATCGTCACGGGCCTTATCGCCGCAGTCATCATGCTCTTTGCGATGCGCCTCTATCCCCCGGTCCTCGAGCCGTGGGCGGACGCGGCGGCGGGCGCGGTCGATGAACAGGCGAGCGTCGCACAGCTGCTCGTCAACTTCTTCACGGTCGAGGATTTCGCGGCGCTGCTGTCCCGCCGCGCGATGCTGCCGCTCATCGTCTTCTCCATCCTCATCGGCTTTGGCGTCAATCTGAGCGGCGGCGCGGACTGCCTGACGGCAAAAGTCCTGCAGGACATGACGAACTGCCTTTTGAAGGTCGTCTCGCTCATCTCCTACTACGCGCCCGTCGCGTTTTTCGGTTTTTTCGCCTCACTCGTCGCGACCTACGGTGCACAGATCACCGCGGCCTATGGCCGCGCGATGCTCGTCTACTATCCGCTCTGCTTTGTCTACGCGCTCGTCGCGTTTCCGCTCTATGCCTATCTCGGCGGCGGAAAGGAGGGCGTGCGCGTCATGCGGCGGCACATCCTGCGCCCCGCGGTCACGGCGCTCGGCACCTGCTCGTCCGTCGCGACGATCCCGACAAATTTAGAGGCCGCGGAAGACAGCGGCGTGCCGCGTGACATCTCCGACCTCGTCCTGCCGCTGGGCGCGACGATGCACATGGACGGCTCGTGCTTCAGCTGCGTGCTGAAGATCGCGTTCCTCTTCGGCGTGTTCGGCATCCCGTTTGAGGGCGCGGGGCTCATCGTCAAAATTCTGCTTGTCGCCGTGTTCAGCTCGGTCGCGATGAGCGGCATCCCCGGCGGCGGGTACATCGGCGAGTACATCATCTGTACGCTCTTCTTCCCCGCGCAGATGGCCATTGCCTACCCCATCGCTGTGACGATCGGCAACCTTGTCGACCCACCCGCGACGATGATCAACGCCGCAGGCGACTACGTGGTCACGTTCCTCGTCGCGCGCTTCACCGAGGGAAAGGACTGGCTCGAGCGTGCGCAGAGGGAAAAGGCTGCACACTAAATTTTCCGTGCGCTTTCCGCGCAGGCGTGCTATAATGCTGTTCGTTACGAAAGAAGAAAGATTCGCCCGCTGCGCGCGGGCAGAAAGAGGTTTTTATCATGGAAGTTGATCTTTCCATCGCGCAGATGCAGCGCGGTATGGACGTGGAAGGCTTTTATCTGCTCAAGGCCGCCTTTGCCAAGGTGACAGCCAGCGGCAAGCCGTTTTTGAGCGCAGTGCTCGCCGACACGAGCGGCACGATTGAAGCAAAGGTCTGGGACTACAGCGGCCCCATCGGCGAGCGCGACGTAGGCAAGGTGCTCAAGGTGCGTGGGAGCGTATCGGACTACCGCGGCATGCCCCAGCTCACAGTCGACAAGCTGCGCCTCGCCGAAGACAATGACCGCGTCGACGTCTCGAAGCTCGTGAGCGTCGCGCCCATCGACCGCGAGGCCGGCTATGACGAGGTCAAGGCACTCGTTTCGACCATCGAGGACGCAGACTACCGTGCCGTGTGCGAGGAAATGCTGCGCCGCCACGAGGCAGCGTTCCGCACCATTCCCGCCGCCAAGAGCGTTCACCACGGCTTTTTGTCCGGCCTTCTGATGCACACGCTCAACATGCTGCGCCTTGCCGATTTTCTGTCTGCGCAGTACGCGGACACCGTGAATCGCAGCCTGCTTCTCACCGGCACGCTGCTGCACGACTTCGCCAAGGAGCAGGAGTTCACGTTCTCCGAGCTCGGCCTTGTGACGGACTACTCGACGAAGGGCCAGCTGCTCGGTCACCTCGTCATGGGCGCGCAGGAGGTCGCGGCGATTGCCGCCGAGCTCGATCTGCCCGAGGAAAAGGCGACGCTTTTGGAGCACCTGATTCTCTCGCATCACGGCCAACCGGAATTCGGCGCGGCGGTGCTGCCCCAGTGCGCGGAGGCAGAGCTTTTGTCGCTCGTCGACCAGATCGACAGCCGCATGGAGATCTACCGCGAGGTGCTCGCGCCGCTCAAAGCGGGCGAATTCAGCCAGCGTGTCTTCGCGCTCGACAACCGCCGCGTTTATAAGCATCAATAAGGATGGCAGCGCCAGCGGCGCTGCACGGGGCAAAGGGGGAGATTCTCTTTCAAAAGAGAATCTCCCCCTTTGGAACCCCCAAGAGAAAGGCAGGGGGCGTTTCGATTTCGCCCCCTGCACCCCCTAACGACCAAAAGGGAGGGGCCTCGCCCCTCCTTTTTGGATGATCCTCCCCGCGCTTCTGACGGCGCGGCATTGCTTCGCTCGCCGCTCAGGGCTGCTTCTATTTCAGTTCTGTGCTGTGATATACATTTCTTCTGCTTTTTGCTGGGCGGCGATGAGTGTGGATTTTGCGTCGCCGTAATTTTGGTTCTCAATTTGAGCGAGTGCATCGGTGATGGCGTTGAACAGGGTCGAGTACATCTTCTGATATTTTTCCATCGTCTTTTCCTTTCCGCAACAAAAATTTTATTTTGCACCGATATAGTGCAATTATAACGAACTTTGCGGATAAACTCAATACCGAAATGTGCTAAATCAGTGCAGGAGGTGTTGGGCTTGGACTACGAATACTCAAAGCGTCTCGGCGCACATCTTGCGAAAATCAGAAAAGACAATCACTTGACACAGGAACAGCTCTCCGCCAAGCTCCAAGTGCTCGGCTGCGACCTGACGCGAAGTGCCCTCGCTAAAATCGAAGTCGGTCAACGCCACATTTATCCTGACGAAATGAAAGCCCTGCACCAAGCCCTCGGAAAACCATACGATGACTTATTCATATAAAAACGACCGCTGACACGGTCGTTTTTCCTATTAGAGATGCGGCGAGCGCAGCAATGCCGCCCTGGCAGGCACCAACAAGTCTGCCAAAATCCAAAGTAGGCGGAGATTGCGTAAGGGTAACAAATCGCAGGCAAAGCGACAGCGAAGATAGGAGATAGTCAAGTCGTTTAGATACAAAAAATAGCAGGCACCCGATTCCGCAGGCTGCGCAGCTCTTCAAGCACAAATCTCGCAATGGCGGGGTCAAGGGGCAGCGCCCCTTGCGTTCTCTTGGGGGTGTAAGGGGGCCATTCTCTCACGTGAGAGAATGGCCTCCTTTCCCGCGTCCCCATACGGTGTGGGGACCTTATCTTCTTCCCTGCGCCTTGGCGCGCAAATACAGCACCGCCTCGACCACTCCCCCGCCGACGGCGAGGGCCTTGTCCGAGATCGTCGTGCAGTACTCCGGCTTACAGCGCGGGTCCACGTCGCCAGACTTCATGCCCTTTTTGACGGGGACGCCGTCGTCCAGCACGCCGCGCAGCACACCGCTGATGGTACACTTCATCGGCTGACCCTCGACAAAGCCGATGGTCTCGCCCTCCTCGACCGTGTCGCCGATGCGGTGGACGGCAGTAAAAATGCCGTCGCACGGCGCGCGCAGCACGCGCTCGCCCGCAAAGCCGCCGATGAGGCCGGGAATGTTCGTGTTCGGCAGTGCGCTGCCGGAGTAGATGACGCGCCCGAGCGTGTGGCCGCGCATCGTCTCGACGACCGCGTGGCAGTCCTCCCCCGCCGTGAAGCCGGGGCCGACGCCCACGACGATCGGCGCGTCGTCGATCTTCGTGCCGAGATTGCGCTTGGCAAGAATCGCGTCCACGAGCGCGTCCGGCGCGAGCTCCTCGCGACAGGCGCACTCAGGGTCGGCCAAAACAGGCAGCGAACCCTCGCGCAGCAGCTTCTTCGCCTCCGCGGCATTCTCCGCGCGCACGGCGCGCAGGCCCTCGACCGTTGTCTCTCCGTGGACGATGGCATTGGAAAACGCCACCGTGCGGCGGATGGCCGTCGGGCGGGCGAGGTCGGTCATCACCACGTCGATCCCGCAGCGCCACAATCTCATGGCCGCGCCGCTCGCGATGTCTCCTGCGCCGCGAATCAATGCAAGCATACATATACCCCCTGATGCAGACTGCCCGCGATGACCGGGCAGGAAAATTCATTTGCCATGGCCTGCGCCGCTTCATAATCGGCGGCAGACTCCACCTTGTTGATATAAACGCGGTCGCCGTAACCCTCGGCGTTGACGATGCGCGCGGCAAGCTGCGGCGTGACGACCGTCTCCTCATCCACGCCCGCGAGCTGCGCGTAGAGCGCGCTGCGGTGGCAGGTCTCGCGGATGGTTTTGCCGACGCCGTCGATGCCGATGACCATGATGACACGCTGCGCCTCCTCCGGGATCACCGGCTCATGGGAAGCGTGCGCCTTGAGCGGCAGGCGCTTGGCACCGTCCGCCTCGACAAGCACAAAATCCGCAAGCTGCGCCAGCGTGCCCATTGAGAGCCACGGCGCGCAGAGCTTGCCGCTCTCCGCCTGCGAGGCAACACAGACGATGCCCGACCGCTCCAATGCCGCCGAAACGGCGGCCTCGTCCGCATCCAGCAGCGTTTCATACTGCTTCGGACGGCAGATGTGCGTTGTGGTCGTGATAATGACCTTACCCTTTTTCGAAAGCTCCCCGGCGAGCGTTTCCATCAGCGTCGTCTTTCCGCCGCCGCCGATGATGGCCGTCACGCCGCGGCCGACGTGCAAAAGCGGTGCGATCTGCATATACACACCCTCAGTGCCGCTGTCCGGCGAGGCGCGCGCGGTGCTCGATCATCTCCGCCGCGATGCTGATGGCGATCTCCTCCGGCGTCTCAGCCAGAATCGGAAGGCCGATGGGCGCGTGGACGCGCGCGATGTCCTCTTCGGTATAGCCGTCACACTTGAGGCGCTCACGCGTCTTGGCGACCTTTGTGCGGCTGCCGATGCAGCCGATATAGGTCGCATCGCTCCCCAGCACCTTGGAGAGGATCTCATAGTCCGCCTGATGGCCCGGCGTCATCACGACGGCATAGTCGTTCGCCGTGAGCGCCACCTTGCCGGAAATATCGGAAAAGCTGCCGAAGATGACCTCGCTCGCCATGGGATAGTTTTCTTTCTTCGCAAGCTCCTCGCGGTTGTCGTACATCACCACGCGGAAGCCCACCGTCGCCAGCACCGGCACGAGCGCGCGGCCCACATGGCCGCCGCCGAAGATATACACGCTGCCCGCGTGGCACAGCGGCTCGACATAAATGCCGTCTTTCCACACAGCCTTGGCGGAGAAATAGTCTACCTTGTCCTGCGGGATCTCCTCGCGCGTGACAACGTGGAACTCGTTCACGCCGTCGCCGTCAAGAGACAGCAGCAGCCAGAGGTCGACGTCTTTATCGAGCATTTCGCGCCAGCGCTTGAGCACCGCGACGTCCGCAGTCTGCTCGGGCGCGAAAAACTGGAAGTAGACCGTCACCGCGCCGCCGCAGATCATGCCCGTGCTGGCCACTTCACTCGGGTGCAGGTTGTAGGACTTGAGCTCGTTGCTGCCACCGTTTTTGAGCGCGTCCTGCGCGCGCTGGATGCTCAGCCGCTCCACTGCGCCGCCGCCAATCGTGCCGAGCACGCGGTCATCTTCAAAGACAGCCATCTTCGCGCCCGCGCCGCGCGGCACAGAGCCCGAAGACGCCAGAATGCTGCACAATACCACACGCTCGCCGCGCGAAAGGGCCGCGAGCATTTCATCAAGAATCGCTTTCATAGTTTCATGCTCCTTTGCAGAGAATCACGCTGCTATTATGCACTGCATTATAGCAAAGCGCCGCGGCAAACGCAAGCCGCGGCGCACAAAAGTCGCATTGATCGTTATTTTCCATTAAATCAGGGGCGCGCATATCTGGCGCGGCTCACTTGCTGCGCTCGATGCGCTTGAGCTCGCCGAAATACTTGTCGTGCGCCTCCTGATAGGCGCGGTTGAAGACCGGGTCTTTGCCCTGGTGCAGCGCCTGAATATAGTCGTGGTGGTTGTTCATGATGTGCTCATCGAACATCGAGAGCGTAAAGACGCCGACATTCGAGCACTGGTCGGCGATGCGCTCCACATTGACGAGGATATCGAGGAACGTGAGGCCCGCGTACACCGTGCACTGCCCGTCGCGCACGCGGCGGATGTGGTTGGCGCGCAGCGTGGCGACAAGGTCGTCCACGACCTCTTCGACCGGCTCGATGTGGCGCGCGGCCTCGTAGTCCGTGGCGGCAAATGCCTTGTAGGTGTACTCTAAAATCTCGCCGAGCACCTCGCGCAGCACCATGAGCTCCTGATGTGCCGTGGGCGACAGGCTCGCGCTGCGGTCAAGGAACTCCTGCGCATTTTCCGTCAGGTTCACGGCGTGGTCGCCGATACGCTCAAACTCGCCGAAGCACTGGATATAGTAGTTGAGCATGTCGCTTCCGTGTCCGCTCGGCATGTGCGGCGACAGGCGGATGAGGTAGTTGTCCACATGGTCGGCGAGCTTGTCGATGTGCTCCTCGTTCTCGTTGATGACCTCGATCGTGTGGGCGTCGTACTGCTCGAGCACGTTCATCGCGTTCATCACACCCGAGCGGGCGAGACGCGCCATGGTGGTGATGGCCTCACCCGCGCCCGAGAGCGCGATGGCGGGAGAGGTGAAGAACTTTTCATCGAGCAGCGAAAGCTCGTGGTCGACATTTTCACCAAGGCGCACATCGTCCTTGACGAGCTTGCGCGAGAGCTTTTCAAACTGGCCGCACACCGGCAGCAGCACGATGGCCGAAACAAGGCGGAACACCGTGTGCACATTCGCGATGCCGCCGGAGGAAAGCGCCTCGTCCCACAGGGCATCGAGCACACCAAACGAGTGCAGCAGCATCAGCCCCACGATCACGAGGATCGAACCGGCGATGTTGAAGAGGATATGGATCACGCCCGTGCGCTTGGCATCGGCCTTCGAGCCGATGGAGCAGACGATGGCCGTCGTCACACAGTCGCCGATGTTGACGCCGATGATGATGGCGTAAACGGACGAGAACGTCAGCGCGCCGGTCGTGGCAATGGCCTGCAAAATACCGATGGTCGCCGACGAACTCTGCAGCAGGAACGCAACGCCCGCGCCGAGCAGGAATCCGAGCACCGGCTTTCCCGAGAGCTGGTAGAACATGTTGGCAAACGTCTCAGATTCCGACAGCGGGCTCACCGCCGCGGTCATGCTGAGAAGGCCGGTGAAGAGGATGCCGAAGCCCATCGCGATCGAGCCGATGGTATCGGACTGGCGGGTCTTGACCGCCATTAGAAAGAGGATGCCGATAATCGCCGCAAGGGGCGCGAGCGTCGAGGGCTTGAAGAAATTGAGCAGCGATGTCTCCGATGCGTTCACGTCGAGAAGGCGAATGATCTGGCCCGTGATCGTCGTACCGACATTCGCGCCCAGAATGACGCCGATCGACTGGTGCAGCGACATCACGCCCGCGCCGACAAGGCCCGACGTCAGCACGATCGTCGCCGTAGAGCTCTGGATGACCGCCGTGACCACAAGGCCCAGCAGAAAGCCGACGAGCGGATTGTTCGTCACCTTTTCCATCGCGCGCTTGAAGGCATCGGACGAACCTTTTTTCAGTCCGTCGCCCATCAGGCGCATGCCGTACAGGAACAGCGCCAGACCGCCAAAGAGGGTGATCAAGTTGAAAATCGTCATAAGCGTTTCAAACCTCTTCTTCTGTATTATGCCGCCGCGCGGCGCAGGTTTCGGGCTGTAAAATACCCAACTCTCACCAAATACTATTTTATCAGGTGAGGGCAAAATTGCAATCCTTTTCCCAAGATTTGTTACAAACAGCAAAAATGATTTATCCCTTGCATTTTTGTGTGCGCGTGGTACAATATTTATAGACAAAAAAAGGAGGCTTTCAACCATGTTGAACGCAGGCAACCCCATCGGCGTGATGGACAGCGGCATCGGCGGTCTCACCGTCGTGCGCGAATTACAGCGCATTCTCCCCGGCGAAGATATCATCTATTTTGGCGACAGTGCCAACTGCCCCTACGGCAACAAGACCTCTGACCAGATCTTCGAGTTGAGCAGCCACATGCTCCAGTTCCTCGGCGACAACGGTGTCAAGTGCACTGCCATCGCCTGCAACACCATCTCCACCATGGCCGACCGCCTGCGCCCCTGCTTCGACTACAAGATCGTCAGCATCGTAGAAGAAGCTGCCAAATACGTCCTGCGCGAGCATCTCAAGAGCGTCGGCCTCATCGCGACGGAGTTCACTATTGCCTCCGGCAAGTACGCCGAGCTCATCCATGAGGGTGATCCCGAGTGCAAGGTCGTCGGCAAGGGCTCTCCCCTGCTCGCGGCACTCGTTGACCGCGGCGACTTCAACCAGCACGACATTAACACCGAGATCCGTACGCAGGTCGACAACATTCTCGCGCGCGAAAAGGTCGAAAACCTGATCCTCGGCTGCACGCACTATCCCATCGTGGAAGAGAACTTCCACGAGTGCTATCCCGAAATGCACCTCATCAACCCCGCGCTCGAGCAGGCAAACGCCGTCAAGGCATACCTCACCGAGCAGAACGCGCTCAATCCCCAGGAAAAGGGCAAGTTCGTCATCTGCACGAGCGGCGACCCGCAGGTATATGTCAACGTCGGCAAGCGCCTCGGTCTCTTCGAGGCGAGCGAGCTGAAGGTCGTCCACATCTAAGTTAGTCCAAATTGAAATGAAAAGCGGAAAGTCACAGGACTTTCCGCTTTTTTGTGCTGTCTGATGGACTTTTTGCATACCTTGTGGCGAGGTGGTCTGTTTTGAATACATTTGAGGCCGCGATCTTGCGCGATTTCGGCGAGCGGGAGGACTTTGAGCGCGTGCTCACACATGCGCTGCGCCGCGGCTGCGGCGGTCGCGTCCTGCTCTCGCTGATGGCGGACGGCTCACTCCGGCTCACCGGCACGAAGGACCCCGACATCGCGTTCGGCGCGGTGCTGCTCGACCTGACCGCGCCGGTGGTGCCGTGCAGCGAGGAGTCCCTCGCCCTGCGTGTGCAGGTGATCGACTGGCGGCGCTGCGCGAGATGCTATGACGAAGCGCTCGCGCAGCGATCTCGCCATCCCCTGCCGTAGCTGCCGCCATCGCGCAAAAACATCCCGCCGCAAATTGCGGCGGGATGTTTTTGTCCTTTATTTCAGACAATCCAAAATTGCCTGCACGGTATCCTCCACTGTGCCGTTGTTGTCGACAATGTGGTCGGCAAATCTTTCATAGCAGGCCTTGCGCCTGTCGTACATCGCCGCAAGGTCGCCCGCGGAAAGAGGCCTCCCCTCGCGCGGCAGCTGGTCGATATCACGCTTCAACCAGAAAATGATGCCGTTCTGGTGCAGAAGATCGTAGTTTTCCTCTCTCGTCACACAGCCGCCGCCCGTAGCGATGACCGCTCCCGAGCGCTTGCCGATCGCGGCAATGGCCTCGCTCTCGAGATCTCGGAATTCCGCCTCGCCGTGCTTTTCGATGAGCTGGGCACAGCTCATACCGTTTTTCTCTTCGATCTCGGCGTCGCTGTCAAGCGCGATGCGGTCAAGCTTCTCAGCAAGGCGCGCGGCAACGGTGCTCTTGCCGCTGCCGGGCATACCGATCAGCACGATGTTCTGCATCTCAAGGCTCAGCTTTTTCCAGATGCGCTCGGTCTCGCTGTCGGGGATGTCGCGGTTTTCAAAGACCTCCGCCGTGCGCTTAGCCTGCGCGACGAGCATGTAGAGCCCGCTCATATAAGGAATGCCGAGCTTTTCCGCCTGCAAGACAAACGCTGTACGCGCGGGGTTGTAGACGATATCGAGCACACCCTCAAGCTTCGGGAAGAGCGACAGGTCGACGGGCGACACGCCGCAGTTCGGGTACATGCCGACGGGCGTGGTGTTCACGATGACCTCCGCATCCGCGTGACGATCCAGATTGTTGTAGTTGTCCTCGCCCTTGCGGGAGATGATGGTCACGCTGCGCGCGCCCATCTCCTCGAGCACGGCACAGACCGTCGAGGAGGCTCCGCCGGAGCCGAGCACGAGCGTCTTTTTGCCATCGATCTGAATGCCGCTCGCCCTGACCATACCGGCAAAACCGTAGGCGTCGGCGTTGTCGCCGTACAGCGTGCCGTCCTCGCGCCTGACCAGCACGTTCACACTCTGGAGTTTTTGCGCAATGGGTGAAAGCTCTGCGCAGTACGGGATGACGGCCTTTTTATAGGGAATGGTGACGTTCATGCCGTCAAAGCCGCCGCCCGTCAGAAATTCGCCGAGCTTTTCGGGCGCGACCTCATAGAGCCGGTATTCATAGTCCGCCAGCTCCGCGTGGATAGCGGGCGAATAGCTGTGGCCGAGCTTTTCACCGAGTAATCCACAGCGCTTCATTCAAACCACCTCACTGTAAGAGCCAAGATACGTGAACTCCTCGCACAGCTCGGGCAGCTCGCCCATGAGCTGGGTGAACTGCGGGGTATAGACCGAGGTTTCAAGGTCGAAGTAAAACATGAACTCGAAGTTGCGGTCCGGCATCGGGCGGCTCTCGAGCTTGTTCATGTTGACGCCGAGCGCGTTGAAACGCGAGAGCACCTTGTAGAGCGAACCGGGGTGGTGCGGCAGCACCATCATCAGGCTCGTGCGGTCTGCACCGGGGTAAATTTCGAGGTTTTTCGCAATGCAGATGAAGCGCGTGAAGTTATTGCCCTGATCCTGCACAGAGGCGGCGAGGCAGTCAAGGCCGTAGAGCTCTCTGCATGCGCGGGACGACAGCGCCGCCACATCGTCGCGGCCGGACTCGGCCACCATGCGCGCCGCCACCGCGGTATTTTCGCAGCGGATGACCTTCACATTGGGAAGCCCCTGTAAAAAGTGTGCGCACTGGCTGATGGCCTGTTCATGTGAGTAGATCTCACGGATGTTTTCGAGCTTCGCACCGGGATTGGCGAGAAGATTATGGTCAACCTTGATGCGCACCGAGCGCACGATGCGGAAGTTGTGCTGCGTCATCAAGTCGTAGACCGCGTTCACGCTGCCCGCCGTGCTGTTTTCCAGCGGCAGCACGCCGTAGCGGCAGAGGCCCTTTTCAATGGCGGAGAACACCGCCTCGAAGGAACTGAAAAAGAACGTGCTCGGGCGCTTGAACAGCCGCTCGCACGCCTGCTCAGAATACGCGCCCTCCACGCCCTGACAGGCGACGGCGGCGTCCTCGGGAAAGAGCTGCGGCGTCTTTTCGATGGCCTCGGCAATTTTCGCGGGCAGATCACCCTTCGTGCCGAGAAGACAGCTCTGGCGGCTGCGGCTCAGCTCGAAAATGAGGGAGTAGAGCGAGGAGACGTATTCGCGCAGGTCGTCCGGCGTTTTGTCCAGAATCTCGCGCATTTTCTCCTTCTCGCGGCGCGCATCGAGCACGCGCAGGCCGTTGGCCTTTTTATATTCCGCGATCTTTTCAGCGGTCTCCATGCGCTGGGCAAAGAGCGCGATGAGCTGATCGTCGATGCTGTCGATCTCTTTTCGATAGTCGTTTAAGTCCATGTTCCCTTACCTCATTTCCTTTTTGCGCGATAGATACGCATCATAGACCGCGATGGCGGCCGCCGCCTCCACACAGGGCACGGCGCGCGGCACGATGCACGGGTCGTGGCGGCCCGTGACGGCCATCTTCTCCGGCACCATCGTCTGCAAATTGACGCTCTGCTGCTCGCGCGCGATGGATGGCGTCGGCTTGAACGCCGCGCGGAACACGATGGGCATGCCGTTCGTGATGCCGCCGAGAATGCCGCCGCAATGGTTCGTCTCAGTGATGATCTTGCCGTTTTCGACCGTAAAGGCGTCGTTATCCTCGCTGCCGCGAAGGCTCGCCACGTCAAAGCCCGCGCCGAACTCAACGCCCTTGACCGCCGGAATGCCGAAAACAGCCGCGGCGATGCGATTTTCCATGCCGCCGAACATCGGATCGCCAAGGCCCGCGGGCGCACCGAAAACCGCGCATTCGATGACGCCGCCGACGCTGTCACCAGCCTCGCGCGCCGCCGCGATGGCTTCGCGCATCTCCTCGCCGCGCGCATCGCTGACGACGGGGAACTCCTTGCCTGCAAGCGAGCCTGTCAGCTCACCTTCGTCAGAAATGCCCGCAATGGAGGCGATGCGGCTCACAAGCGTGATGCCCTCGCGCGCGAGAATTTGCAGGCAGATGCCGCCCGCGATGCACAACGGCGCGGTCAAGCGGCCTGAAAAGTGTCCGCCGCCCGCGCGGTCCTGATAGCCGCCGTATTTGACCTCGGCGGTGTAGTCCGCGTGACCGGGGCGCGGCGTGACAGCAAGATTCGCGTAATCCTGCGAGCGGGTGTTCGTATTGCGGATGATGGCCGTGAGCGGCGCGCCGCAGGTATAGCCGTTCACAAGGCCGGAGAGGATCTCCGGCGCGTCGGCCTCCTTGCGCGGCGTCGACCAGACGTTTTTGCCCGGCGCGCGGCGATTCAGAAAGCGCTGGAGCTCGTCCAGATCAACTTTCTCGCCCGCGGGGATGCCCTCGACCGTCACGCCGATGGCAGGGGAATGCGACTGGCCGAAGATGGTCAAATGCAGATTTTCGCCGTAGGTGCTGCTCATAAACCTTCTCCTTTCAAGCTGCTAAAATCCTCCCAAAAGCGGGGATAGGACTTTGCCACGCAGCCGTCGTTATCAACTGTGATCTCGCCCGTCGCGGCGCAGGCCGCCGTGGCGGCAGACATCGCGAGGCGATGGTCGTTCTGCGTTTCGACCGCGCCGCCGTGCAGCGCGGGAACGCCCGTGATGACAAGGCCGTCTTCTTTCTCTTCGACTTGTCCGCCGAGCGTGCGCAGGAGATTCGCCGTGCTCTTGAGGCGGTCGGACTCCTTGAGCCGCAGCCGGTAGGCGTTTTCGACTCGCGTCTCCCCCTCTGCGACCGACGCAACGACACTCAGCACGGGGATGAGGTCGGGGATGGGCGCGGCGTCGATCATCACGCCATGCAGCGTGCCGCGCCTGACCGTCACGGCGTCGCCGTGCTCCGTGACTTCCGCGCCGAACCGGCGCAAAACGTCCAGCACGCCGCGGTCGCCCTGCGAGGACTGCAAATTCAGCCCCTCGACGGTCACGCCCTCTTTCGACAGCGCACCCATGCAGAGGAAGAACGCCGTGTTCGACCAGTCGCCCTCGACGACCGTGCGCTTCGGCAGATGACATCTCTGCTGACCGGGAATCGCCCACATCGCCTCCATTTTGGGGATGGTCAGCTTGGAAAGCTGAAGTGCATCCTCCGTCATGGCGACGTAAGCCGCGGATTCCAGCGGGCCGGACACCATAAGAAGACTGTCTCTGATCAGCAGCGGCAGCGCCATGAGAAGGCCCGAAATATATTGAGAGGACACATTGCCTGCGATCGTATAGTTTCCCCCGATCAGCTGTCCACTGCAATACAGCAGGTCGCCGTCCTCGCGGAGCGTCATGCCATGCTCTTTTAAAACGCTATCCAGCGGGGCGAGCGGGCGCTGGGGCAGCCGCCCCTCGCGGTGGAATACCGCCTGCGCGCCGAGCGCGCCGACGATGGGCAGCAGGAAGCGCAGCGTCGAGCCGCTCTCGCCGCAGTAGAGGTCGCAGCGCCCCTCGGGCACTTTTTTGATTGGAGAGACGAGAAAGCCCGTCTCCATTTCTTCAATTTTCGCGCCGAGCGCGCTCAGGCACTTCGCCGTGGCCGCGATATCGGCGGAAATGCCGTCGCAGACGACCTCGGTCTTCTCCTCGCCGAGCGCCGCGCAGATCAGCAGCCGGTGCGCCTGCGATTTGGATGCCGGGATGCGCACACGTCCCGTGCGCGCGCCGGGTATGATGGTTCTTTTCATCGGATGCCACCGTCCTGCATCCAGTCGCGCAGGGCTTCGACGGGGATCGTCTCCATGCGCACCTGACCGATCTTTTCCGGCACGATGAGGTGCATCTTGCCGCCGGAAATCTTCTTGTCGACGAGCTCGGCCTCATAGAGCTTGTCGAGTTCGTAGCCCGTCTTGGTCGGCAGACCATAGCGGTGCAGAATGTCGAGCAGACGCGCCAGCGTCTCCTCGCCGCAAATGCCGCGCTTGACTGCCGCGCGCGTGACCGTCGCCATGCCGATGGCGACCGCCTCGCCGTGCAGAAGAGAAAAATCGCTGCACTGCTCCACCGCGTGACCAAACGTGTGGCCCAAGTTCAGCGTGCGGCGGCGGCCGAGGTCGTACTCGTCCGCGCCGACGATGTCGCGCTTCATCTGCACGCAGACCTCGATGACGTGCTCGTACTGCTCACGCACAGGCGTTTTGTAGAGTTCTTCAAAGAACGCTGCATTGCCGAGCATCGAATACTTGATGATCTCGGCGCAGCCGCAGCGGTACTGCTCCTCGGGCAGCGTTTCGAGCGTGTTGGGATCGCAGATCACGATGCAGGGCTGATAGAAGCTGCCTGCCTGATTCTTGCCCGTGGGCAGGTCGACGGCGGTCTTGCCGCCGACGGACGAATCGACCGCGGCCAGCAGCGTCGTCGGGATCTGGGCAAAGCCCATGCCGCGCTGATACGTCGCCGCGGCAAAGCCCGCGAGGTCGCCCACCACGCCGCCGCCGAGCGCAACGACCACGTCGCTGCGGCTGAAGCGGTGCTCACCGAGGAAGTGCAGCACATCGGCGTAGGTCGAGAGGTTCTTGCTCCCCTCGCCCGCGGGGAATGTGAAAGAGTGCACACGGTAGCCCGCCTTTTCAAGGGCCTTGACCGTGCGCTCGCCGTAGAGCGCGTAGACCGTGTCGTCCGACACGATGGCGGCCATGCCGGGGGCGCTGACCTCCCGGAGAAGCTCGCCCGCGCGGTCGAGTAAGCCGCGCTCGACCAGCACGTCGTATTCGCGCGAGGCCTTGATATGGATGCTTCGCATCAGCCGTCCACCTCTTCCTTTCTCTTCTTGCCCTCGTCCAGAAGTCGGATAAGGGTCTCTTCGTCGTCATGTTCCATGGCGGTCTTGTATTCGCTCAGGTGCTCGATGTAGCAGTCGATCTCCTTGAGCAGGAATTCCTTGTTTTCCATGAAGAGCTCCGCCCACATGTGCGGCGCGAGCCAGGCAACGCGCGTCATATCCTTGTAGCTGCCGGCGGAAAAGCCCTTGTGCTTTTTCGCTGTGGGGCTCTTGATGTAGGCGTTGGACGCCACATGCGCCAGCTGCGAGGTGAAGGCGATCATCTCGTCGTGCTGCTCGGCGGTTGTGACGGAGTAGCTCCCAAAGCCCGCGGGCGAGAGCAGGTCTTTCACATGGCTGAGTAATTCAATGTCGTCAAAGCGCGGCGGCACGAGCACCATCGGCGCGCCCACGAAGAGGTTCGCCTTGGCGTACTTGAAGCCCGAGAACTGCGTGCCCGCCATTGGGTGACCGCCAAGGTACGTAATGCCGTACTGCTCGGCGATCGGGAAGCACGCCGCGCATACCTTGCGCTTGGTGCCGCAGCAGTCGATGACGACCGTGTGCTTGTCGATCTTTGCCGCGTGATTTTTGAGCCATTCGACCGCCGCCGCGGGTCGGACGGCCAGCAGGATGACATCGCACTCTGCCATCGTCTCGTCCGTCAGCGCCTCGTCCACCGCGCCGCTGATGACGGCGAACGACAAGACATCGCGGTCGATGTCGTGGGCGAGCACACGCTCGCCCGCCTCGTGGTATGCCTTGGCGAGCGAGCCGCCGATCAGGCCGAGGCCGACGATGCCGGCGGTCATTCTGCCACCGCCTCTCTCACGCGGCGCACAGCCTTGGCGAGGTCGTCGTACTGCTCGGGGCGCAGGGATTGCGCACCGTCGCACAGCGCATGAATGGGGTCGTTGTGCACCTCGATGATGAGGCCGTCAGAGCCGCAGGCGGCAGCAGCCAGCGCCATCGGGCGCACGAGGCGAGCAATGCCGGTCGCGTGGCTGGGGTCGACGATGACCGGCAGGTGCGTGAGCTCCTTGAGCATCGGCACAGCCGCAAGGTCGAGCGTGTTTCTCATGTAGTCGTCGTAGGTGCGAATGCCGCGCTCGCAGAGGATGACCTGCTCGTTGCCGCCGGCCATGATGTACTCCGCGCTCATTAAAAGCTCCTTGAGCGTGCTGGCGAGGCCGCGCTTTAAGAGGATGGGCTTTCTCAGCTTGCCGAGCTCGCGCAGCAGGTCGAAGTTCTGCATATTGCGCGCGCCGACCTGAATGACGTCCACATCCTCAAAAAGCGGCAGGTAATTCGTGCCCATGATCTCGGTGACGATGGGAAGGCCGGTCTCCTGACGGGCGATCTTCAGCAGCTCGATGCCCTCGGCCTTGAGGCCCTGGAAATCATAAGGAGAAGTGCGGGGCTTGAATGCGCCGCCGCGCAGCATGTTCGCGCCCGAGGCCTTCACAGCCTTGGCGACCGCGACGATCTGCTCTTCGGATTCGACCGAGCACGGGCCCGCGATCATGCAGAAGTTTCCGCCGCCGACCTTGACGTCGCCCACCTGCACGATCATGTCGTCGGGATGGAACTTGCGGTTGCAGCACTTGAAGGGCTCTGTCACGCGCTTGACGGAGTCGACGATGCTCAAACTCTCGATCAGGTCCATGTCGACGCGCGCCGTGTCGCCGATCAGGCCCAGCACGGTCTGGTACTCGCCCTCGGAGATGTGCACGCCAAGGCCCTGATTTTTGAGCCAGTTGATAAGCTGCTCGCGCTTGTCCTGTTCTGCGCCACGCTTGAGTACGACGATCATAATAATTTCCTCCTTATTGACCGTGAAATATCGCCACAACGAAAAAATGCGGCACAGGTCTAACCTGTGCCGCATCAAGCAATCTCTTTTCAGAGCCTTTTTGCATCTTTGCATCACAAATTAGCCTTACTACGAATCCATAGTAAAGTAATAATAGTATGCAAAAACGAAAATGCTCTTCATCTTGTGTTGTTTCTCCGTTCGTGGAACTTTGTTGGTCTCAGTATAGGATCCTTAACCGAAAATGTCAACCGACAAATTATACAAAACGGATGGGTTTTGCTTTACTCCGCTCAAGTGTTTTGACAACTTTCGCCATTCACACGTCCGCGCCCTCGGCCTTATCGGTCTCGCGGCGCTCTTCGATGGCCTCTTTCAGGATGATGTCCTTGACCTTCATCAGTCGGATCGTGTTGGCACGCTCGTTTTCATCGAGCTTCATCGTGATATACTTGATGTTTTGCTGCATCTGCGGAATTTTGACGTATTCGAGCGCGTTGACGCGCCGTCTCGTGCGCTCGATCTCGGCGGCGAGCAGCTGCGTGGCCTTCTCGACCTCGGCAAGGCGGAGCAGGTCGGGCAGAATGTCGCCGAGCTCGCGCACCGCGTCGTCGAGCTCGCCGCTCGTCTGGGCGAAGCCGTACGGATAAATATTCCCGCCGTCCTCGCTCGCGAGCTTGAACTCATAGCGCGGCACCTCGACGCTCATCACGTTCTCCGTGCCCGTTTCGAGCGAAACGCTCTGCTTGGGGCACAATAGCGCCTGCTCAAGCATTTCCGGCGACATCAGCGCGCTCGCCACGGTGAACGAGCCGTAGGCCTTCGTGAGCGACTGCTCCACCTTCTGCCGCAGCGCTAAGTCCTCGCGCACGACCTCCATGAACTGCTTCATCAACTCGTCGCGCTTGTCCTTGAGAAGTTTGTGCCCACGCTGGGCGGTGCGCAGCCGCCCCTTGAGGCGCGTGAGCTCCATGCGGGTGGGATTAACAGTGGTCGTAGGCACTTTTCTCCCCCCTTACTCTTCCTTTTTGAGATACTTGTCGATATACTCCGGTTTGATGCGCTTGAGCTCGCTGCGCGGCAGAAGGGATAAAAGCTCCCAGCCGAGGTCGAGCGTCTGCTCAATGGAGCGGTTCTCGTCCGTGCCCTGCGCGACATAGCGCTTTTCAAACTCGTCGGCAAACTTGGCGTAGAGTAAATCAGTCGGGCTCAGCGCCGCCTCGCCGAGGATCGACATGAGCTCCTTGTTCTCTTTACCGGTGGCATAGGCCGCGAAGAGCTGGTTCATCGTGCCGGAATGGTCCTCGCGCGTCTTACCCGCGCCGATGCCCTTGTCCTTGAGTCGGGAAAGGCTCGGCAGCACGTCGACCGGCGGATTGATACCGCGGCGGTACAGCTCGCGCGAAAGGATGATCTGCCCCTCGGTGATATAGCCCGTCAGGTCGGGGATGGGGTGGGTCTTGTCGTCTTCGGGCATCGTCAGGATGGGGATCATCGTGATCGAGCCGTCCTTGCCCACCTGACGGCCCGCGCGCTCGTACATCGTCGCAAGGTCGGTGTAGAGGTAGCCGGGATAGCCGCGGCGGCCGGGGACCTCCTTTTTCGCCGCGCTGATCTCGCGCAGGGCTTCTGCGTAGTTCGTGATATCCGTCAGAATGACGAGCACGTGCATACCGCAGTCGAAGGCGAGATATTCCGCGGCGGTCAGCGCCATGCGCGGCGTCGCGATACGCTCGACCGCGGGGTCGTTGGCAAGGTTCGTGAACAGCACCGTGCGGTCGATGGCGCCGGTGCGCTTGAATTCGTTGACGAAGAACTCAGATTCTTCAAATGTGATGCCGATGGCGGCAAAGACAACAGCAAAGTTGCTCTCGCCGTCCAGCACCTTCGCCTGTCGCGCGATCTGTGCGGCCAGCTGCGCGTGCGGCAGGCCCGAGCCGGAGAAGATCGGCAGCTTTTGTCCGCGGACAAGGGTATTGAGGCCGTCGATGCTTGAAATGCCGGTCTGGATAAACTCGTTGGGGTAGTTGCGCGCCGCGGGGTTCATCGCAAGGCCGTTGATGTCGCGGTGCTCATCGGCGATGATCTCGGGGCCGCCGTCGATGGGCTGACCCATGCCGTTGAAGACGCGGCCCAGCATGTCGCGCGACACGGCGAGCTGGAGCGGATGGCCCAAAAAGCGGATGCGCGAATCGGCGAGGTTGATGCCCGCCGACGCTTCAAACAGCTGCACGACCGCGCGGTCGCCGTTGACCTCGAGCACCTTGCAGCGGCGCGTGCTGCCGTCGGAGAGGACGATCTCTGCCAGCTCGTCATACGTGACGCCCTGCACATGGTCCACGACCATCAGAGGGCCGGAAATTTCGCGGATCGTCTTATATTCACGGATCATTCTTCTTTCTCTCCTTTCTCAGCGATCGCGGCGATCTGCTCTTCCATCTCGACGAGCAGGTTCGCATAGGCGTCCTTATACTGGTCGGCGGGCACGCCCTTGGCGCGTCCGATCTTCTCGCGCGCGGGGATGGCGAAGAGCTCGCTTAAATTCCCGCCGCGCTCGGCGGCGCTCAGGCATTGCGTGTCGTACTGGCGGATCATCGCCAGCATGCGCGCCTGACGGTCGTACTCGGAATAGGCGTCGTTGTCGGCAAACGAGTTCTGCTGCAAAAAGTCCTCGCGGATCATACGCGCGACCTCAAGCGTGATCTGGTCCTTCGCGCTGAGCGAATCCTTGCCGACGAGCTGCACGATCTCGTTGAGGTTCGATTCTTCCTGCAGTATCGCCATGGCCCACTCGCGGTTTTCGAGGAATTCGTGTCCCAGGTGCTCGCTGTACCACGGGCGCAGGGAATCGAGATAGAGCGAATAGGAATTCAGCCAGTTGATGGCCGGGAAGTGGCGTCGGTAGGCAAGGGACGAATCCAGTGCCCAGAAGACCTTGACGATGCGCATCGTCGCCTGCGAGACAGGCTCGGAGAGGTCGCCGCCCGGAGGCGAGACCGCGCCGACGGCGGTCAGGCTGCCCTGCCGCTCGTCGCTGCCGAGGCATTCGACCACGCCCGCGCGCTCATAGAACTGCGCGAGGCGCGAGGACAGGTACGCAGGATAGCCCTCTTCACCGGGCATCTCCTCGAGACGGCCCGACATTTCGCGCAGGGCCTCCGCCCAGCGGGAGGTCGAGTCCGCGATGACTGCGACGGCGTAGCCCATGTCACGGAAGTATTCGGCGATGGTGATACCGGTGTAGATGCTCGCTTCGCGCGCCGCGACCGGCATATCCGAGGTGTTAGCGATCAGCACCGTGCGCTTCATCAGACTCTCGCCCGTGCGCGGGTCGATGAGCTCGGGGAATTCGCGCAGAACGTCGGTCATCTCGTTGCCGCGCTCGCCGCAGCCGATGTAAACGACGAGATCCACGTCCGCCCACTTGGCAAGTGCGTGCTGCATGACGGTCTTGCCGCTGCCGAACGGCCCCGGGATCGCCGCCGTGCCGCCCTTGGCTACGGGAAAGAACGTATCCACAATGCGCTGGCCGGACTGGAGCGGCGTGACGGGCGGGTACTTCTTCGTGTAGGGACGGCCCACACGAACAGGCCACTTCTGGATCATCGTGAGTTCCTTCGTCTCGCCCTTGTCGGTCTCAATAACAGCGACGACGTCCTCCACAGTGAAGCTGCCGGACTTGATCTCCTTCACAGTGCCGCTCATCTTGGGCGGCATCATGATCTTGTGCAGGATCGACGGCGTCTCCTGCACCGTGCCGAGCACGTCGCCGCCGATCAGGTGGTCTCCCACCTTGGCGACAGCGGTGAAGTCCCACTTCTTCTCGCGGTCGAGCGCGGGGACCTCCTCGCCGCGCGGCAGGAAGTTGCCGCCCGTCTTCTGGCGGATGACCTCCAGCGGGCGCTGGATGCCGTCGTAAATATTCTCGATCAAACCGGGGCCGAGCTCAACAGACAGCGGCGCGCCGGTCGTCACGACCTCTGCCCCCGGGCCAAGGCCCGAGGTCTCTTCATACACCTGAATGGCGGCGGAATCGCCGCTCATCGTCAGAATTTCGCCGATGAGGTGCTGCTCGCCCACGCGGACGACATCCGCCATATTCGCTTCCGAAAGTCCCGACGCCACGACCAGCGGGCCGGAGACCTTAACGATCTTTCCCATAAGGCTTTTGCTCCTTTTTTACAAAATGTCCGCGCCGACGGCCTTTTCCGCAGCCGCGTGCACGCCCGCTGTGCCGATGCCGAGGCTCCCCTCCCTGCCCGGGATGAGGATGACAGCGGGCGAAACATCCTCGCGCCGGCGCTCGATCTCCGCGGGGATCTGCGCGGCGAGGTGTTCGGTGATATAGATGATGGCGTAGTTCTCCTTCGCCATGCGGTGGAGGGCGGCTTTCGCCTGCTCGCCGTTTTCCGCGATGCAGGTGTCGAGTCCGAGGGCGCGGAAGCCCAAAACGCTGTCGCGCCCGCCGATAACTCCGATCTTATTCATGCTGCCGCCTCCCTTACAGATAACTCATGCGCAGCCGCGCGCGGATGTCCTCCGCCGCGATGCCCGCGATCTTGCCGGATAAAATGGTGCGCACGGCGGTGAACTCCGCCTCTTTCGCGCCAAGATAGCCCGCCACGACCTCTGGGCCGAACGGCGTGCGCCGCGCCCGCTGCAAATAGGACATGAGCGCATCGTCGCACGCGCGCTCAAATTCCGTCAGGCCCCCGCCGCTGTCAAGCAGTTTGGCCGCGAGCTCGCCCGCGCTGTCAAGCGGCGTGCCGTGTGTGAGCGACGATAAATGATCGCCGCGCGCGCCTTTGAGCTGACCCGCCGGAATGTGTCCGCCCGGCAGCATCGCCGCAGCAAGCACATCGTCCTCGCAGCCCATGCGCCGTGCGCGCACGAGCGTACGCAGGTTGACCGCGTCGATCTGGAGCGCGACATAGTCCTTCAAAAACGTGCTGCCCGTCTCGCTTGCGAGCGCGCTCATCTCCTCGTAGCAGGCGCGATCGAGCAGCAGCTCCGCCATGCGGACATCGCCGCTGTGGCCCGCTTCGCTCTCCGCCTGCGCCATCGCGCGGCTCATCGCCGCGGAAACCGCGCTCGTCTCGCCGCGAAGCACCTTCTGCGCGTCGAAGCGGCCGCAGTCCATCGCAAGGCGGGAGACGTCCTCGCCGGTGCGCTTGCTCTTGAGTGCGAGCTTTGCATTGTGATAGTCGTACTTGACCTGAAAAAGCTCGACGATGCGCTTGTCCGGTGCCAGCACGCTCGCCTCGCGGTAGAGCTCTCTGCGCGCCTGCGAGAGCGCGTGTTCCACATTTTCGAGCGTGCATCGCTCAAGCGGCGCGTAGCCGCATTCCAAAAGCGTCTTGTAGCTCTCTTCCGGCGTGGCGGCGTCGATCATCCGCTCGGCCATCGCCTGCGTCAGGAGCTTCGCCTCGCGCGCATGCAGCGCCGCGGAGACCGCTGCGTAGTCCGTATCCCGATACTGCTGCATCCGATCCCCTCCTTATTCCGCGAAGAGGAGCTTTGCCGCGCCGCGCTCGGTCTTCTCGCGCGAAAGGGCGAGAAGCGTTTCAAACGAGCAGTTCACGTCGCATTCTTTACTTATAAGCACGAGACCCGCGCGGATATCTGCCGCTTCGCCCGCAAGCGTATAGTGCGCGTTCAGCTCCTTGTTCGCTCGCTCGACGAGCGTTTCGCCCATCTCATCGCGGTCCTTTGCACTCAGGGCGATTTTCTCGTCGCCCTTGCCGCCCGCCGCTTTCAGCAGGCGAACCAACAGCGAAAGGTACTCCTCGCGCGGCATGGAGCAGAGAATCTCCAGCGCGCGGTCGTAGGTCTCGGCGAGCACTTTCTGCTTGGCGCTGAGCGTCAGCTTGCGTGTCTCCATCTCCGCCGCGGAGCAGAGGCGCTCATAGCGCTCCTGCGCGGCGAGATGCGCGCGCCCGCCCGCCGTCTCGCGCTCTTTTTCCGCGCGTGCGGCACTCTCCTCGCGGATGCGCCGGAGCTCCTGCTCGGTCTGCGCATTCAGCTCGCTCAGCGAGCGCGCCGCATCCTCTTTCATGCGCGCGGTGATCTTTTCCATTCCGTTCATTGCGTTTCCGCCTTTCCGTGGGCGCGTCAGCCGATGTTGAGCAGCATCATGATCGACGCCAGCAGCGAAAGGATCGCGTAGAACTCGACCACGATGCACAGCACCATGCCCTTCGACCAGTGTTCAGGCTGGCGCGCCAAGATGTTGATCGATCCCGCGGCGACGCGGCCCTGCGCAACTGCCGAAATGCCGCCGCCGATGGCGATGGGCATGCAGGCCGCGAAGTAACGAAGGCCCTCCTGAAGCGACATATCGACATACGTGCCGTCCAGGACGCCCATACGCATCAGACAGAGGAAGCCGATGACCAGACCGTAAAGCCCCTGCGTGCCGGGGATGACCTGCAGGATCATCACTTTACCGAATTTGCTCGGATCCTCGCAGAGAAGACCCGTGCCGGCCTCGCCGGCAAGACCCGTGCCGCGTGCGCTGCCCGCGCCCGCGAGGCAAACAGCAAGACCCGCGCCCAGCATACCGATGGCGCCGCCCGTCGTCAGTTCAAAGATACCCATTTTTTATCCTCCTTACGGTTTTTCCGTTTTTTCTGCAATTTACTGTAAATCGACATATTCCGTGTCCAGCGTCATGGGGCGGAAGGGCTTTCCGCCGTCGACGTAGAACTTGTTGAAAAATTCCAAGCACTGCAATCTCAGATCGTGCACGTAGCAGCCGAGGAGATTGAGCCCGAAGTTCATCGCGTTGCCGAGCGTCGAGATGATGATGAACGCGATCACGTTCCCCGGCATCGCCGCGAGCATGTTGAACACCTGCGCGATCACGCTGCCCGCGAGCATCAGGGCCATCAGTCGCGTGTAGGACAAAATGTCGCCGAAGTAGCCCGTCACGTGGTTATAGAGCGAGCCGAACACGCCCGTGAGCTTGCCCCAGCCTTTGCCCTGCACGATGGGGCCGAGCAGCACCAGCGCGCATCCGACATACAGCACCGCCGCATCCTTGCCGAGCGCCAAAAGCGCGATGCCGATAAACACGATCCACCACGTGATCTCCTCGAAAAAGGCGTCGAGGAACTTTTTCCGCTTGCACTTTTCGATCAAACTGATGGCCATGCCGGTGACGATCTGCACCATGCCGAGCGTCATCGAGCCGATCAGGATCATCGTCAAATCGTCGAGCGGGTCGAAGAGCTTCGGCAGCGCGAAGACCGTGCCGGGGCTGACGATGGCGACGAGCTGCGTGAGGAAATCGCCGAAAAATCCGCCTGTCAGCGCGCCCATGATGAACGTGCTGATGCCGCAGAGGCCGAGCAGGCTGAACAGCTCGCCGCTCGTGCCCTTGGGCCGGTATTTTTTGCTGATGATGACCGAGGCGATCATCATGAGTAAGCCGTAGCCCATATCCGCCATCATAATGCCGTAGAACAAAATGAAAAACGGCGCCATCAGCGGGTTCGGGTCAAGCGTGCCATAGGCCGGGAGCGAATACATCTCCGTGACCATATTGAGCGGCCGCGTCAGCTTGTTGTTTTTGAGCTGCACCGGCACCTGCGGGTACTCGTCCTCTGTCGGCTCGCGCGTTTCGATCGCGCAGGTAAACGGCTCGAGCGCTTTTTCAAGCGCGGCGCAGTGGTCGGCGGGCAGCCAGCCCTCCAATAAGAAGACCTTGTCAGTGCCGACAAGTCGGCTTTTCGCCTCCTCGCGCCGCAGCGCGATGGCCGCGCGGTCGCTCGCTTCCAAGAGCGCCTCCCGCTTGCCTCCAAGGCCCGCAATGCGCTGTTCGATCTCCTGCCGCTCTTTTTCGAGCGCAGCGAGATTTTCCGCAAGCGCCTTGTCGTTTTCCTTCGCCGTGCCGGTCATGCCGCGAAAGCTCACGGTCGAAAACCCGAGGTCGCGCAGCGCGCTCAGCGCCCGCTCCTTCACGCTCCCGTGACACATCACGAGAAGATATCGCAGCGACCTGTCGCTCGAGGCCTGCTGCCAGGTGAGAAGCCCGTCCAGCGAATCGGCCAGCGCTTTGAGCGCATCGTCCGTCACATTCAGGCCCGCCGTGCCAAAGAACACCGAAAGCGCGCCGTCCGCGCCGCCGAGCGGCGCATCGACCGTCAGCCACGGGGCAAGAGTCGCTCGCAGCGCTTCATTTTTCGTGCGCTCGCTCTCGATTTCGCCGAGGCGGCGTGTGTCCTTGTTGATCGTCTCCGCCGCGGTGCGGGCATTTTCCTCGCTCTCGGCGCTGAAAAACGCCGCGCGGGAAACGCCCTGCCGCTTGCGGAACATGCCTTTTTTCTCCGGCGCAAAGCGGTCGAGCGAAGCAAGCGCCGTGCGGTACGCACGCGACGCTTCCTGTGCGCTCATCAGCGCCTTGTCGTCGGGCTTGGCAAAGCCTGATTTCAGTGCCTCTTCGCTTCCGTCGATACTTGAGATCTCCACGCACTCCATGTCCTGCATGGCCTTGAGCAGCGCCTCGCGCTCGCTCTCCATGCCGAGGAGGCGGAGATGCTTCATTGCTACGATTGCCATTTGTCGTTCACAACCTCTTCCGCGATCCACTGCGCCGCACGCTCAAGGTTTGCGCGCGCCGCGCTCTGCATCTTTTCGCATTCCGTGCGCGCCTTGGCGAGGATCTTTTCCGTCTCCTCACCGGCGCGCTGCTCGGCCTCCGCCATCAGCTGCCGCACCTCCACGTCGGCGTTGCGGCGGCTGTCCTCGATCTCTCGGGCAGCGGCGCGCTGCTCAACGGCGATGCGGCGCTTGGCGTCCGCCTGCGCGGCGGCATACTGCACTGCAAGCTTTTTTTCGAGCTCCTGCACCTGCTGTAATTCTTCCATTGCCATGTTGTCGTTCACCTCTTTTAGCACTGCGGCGGGAAAATGTTTCCCGCTCAGCTTTTCCATATTATAGATTGTTTCAATAAATAAATCAATATTTATTCTTCAAATATGTTATGCAATTTAGTGATCGTTTTGTGCATTTTTCTATACAGCTTCTTTATAGCACACTTCGATACCCGAATCCATAGACACTCGCTACCTTTTGTATAGGAACGTACACCCTTTACAATTTGTTCACTTACTGGTATTCTGCCCGCTTTTGCCAAGGCAACGCGCGCTGCCGCACATTTTTTCAGGTGAAAAAAGAAGCGAGAGAGATGGCTCGTCCATCTCTCCCGCTCAGGGATCATTCTCAATTTCTGCCCGCTTACAGGTCGATCGCGCCATCCTCTGCGGCGGCGTCGCGCAAAAGCGGCACGCACTCGTCGAGGAAGCGCAGCACTTGCTGCTCGCAGCGGCCGATGTAGAGCTTGGGCTCCATGACCTGATCGAGCTCCTCGCGCGTCATGCCGAACGCGGGGTCGCCCGCGAGGCGGTCTAAGAGGTCGCACGGCTCGCCCTCTTTCATGCGGGCGGTCGCGGCCATGGAGTGCTGGCGGATCTTCTCGTGCAGTTCCTGACGGTCGCCGCCGCGCTTGACGGCCTCCATCATGATGTTCTCGGTCGCAAGGAACGGCAGATACTCGCGCAGCGTGCGCTCGACGATCTTTTCGTTCACATGCAGGCCGTTCGTCACGCTCTGGCACAGGCGCAGCACCGCGTCGGCGCAGAGGAAGCCCTCCGGCAGCGAGATGCGGCGGTTGGCCGAGTCGTCGAGCGTGCGCTCGAGCCACTGGGTCGAGGCCGTCATCGGCGCGTTGGCCGCATCGGCCATCAGGTAGCGGCTGAGCGAGCAGATGCGCTCGGAGCGCATGGGGTTTCGCTTATAGGGCATCGCGGACGAGCCGATCTGGTTCTTTTCAAACGGCTCTTCGACCTGGCGGTCGTGCTGGAGCAGGCGAATGTCGTTCGCCATGCGGTAGGCGCTCTGTGCGATGGAAGAGAGCACATTCAGAATGCGGCTGTCGGCCTTTCTCGGATAGGTCTGGCCGCTGACAGAGAAGCACTTTTCAAAGCCGAACTCCGCGGCGATGCGGCGGTTCATCTCGTCGACCTTGTCACCGTCGCCCTCGAAGAGGTCGACAAAGCTCGCCTCCGTGCCCGTCGTGCCGCGGCAGCCGAGGAAGCGCATCGAGCCGATGACAAAATCAAGCTCTTCAAGGTCCGAGCGGAAGTCCTGCATCCACAGCGTCGCGCGCTTGCCGATCGTCACGGGCTGCGCGGGCTGATAGTGCGTATAGCCGAGCGTCGGCGTGGCGGCGTATTCGCGGGCAAATGCCGCAAGATTCACCATCACGCTGAGAAGCTGCCCTCTCAGGTATTTGAGGCCGTCGCGATAGAGCACCAAATCGGCGTTGTCCGTCACATAGCAGCTCGTCGCACCGAGGTGGATGATGCCGGCGGCGGAAGGCGCCGCCTTGCCGTACGTGTACACATGCGCCATCACGTCGTGGCGCACCTCGTGCTCGCGCTTTTCGGCGACCTCGTAGTCGATGTCGGTGATGTGCGCGGCGAGCTCGTCGACCTGCTCCTGCGTGATCGGCAGGCCCAGCTCGTGCTCGGCGCGGGCAAGCGCCACCCACAGTCTGCGCCACGTCTGGAAGCGCATATCGGGGGAAAAGAGGTGCAGCATGTATTCGGACGCATAGCGGGACGAAAGCGGGGACTCGTAAATATCCTTGCGCATAGGGTTCTCCTTTTCTTTCTCAGCGGTCGCTGTTCGTATTTTATATAGAATGAAGCAAAGTTGCAATAGAAAAGTAAAGAGGGGGCCTTCGTCCCCTCTTTACTTTGATGTGTCAGCGGATGATGAGGCTCTCGCGCTCCGCGCCGACGGAGACGAAGCCGATGTGGCAGCCGATGGCCTTTTCAACGTATTCGACGTAGCTGCGGGCGGCTTCGGGAAGGTCCTCCCAATTACGCGCGCCGGAGATGTCGCACTGCCAGCCGGGCAGATACTCGACGACGGGCTTGGCGTCCTGCAGCAGCACGGGGAACGGGAAGTCGTCGGTCTGTTCGCCGTTTAATTCATAGTGTGCGCAGACGGGGATCTTGTCCATGTAGCTCAGGACATCGAGCTTCGTCAGGGCGATGTTCGTCGCGCCCTGCGTCTCCACGCCGTAGCGCGTCGCGACCAGATCGATGGGGCCGACGCGACGGGGTCTGCCGGTCTTCGCGCCGTACTCCGCGCCCGCGTCGCGCAACTGCTGCGCCCCTTCGCCGAACCACTCGCAGACGAACGGGCCCTCGCCCACGCAGGAAGAGTACGCCTTCACCACGCCCACGACCTCGTCGAGCTTCGCCGTGGGAAGGCCCGAGCCGACGGGCGCATACGCCGCAACGGCGTTCGAAGAGGTGGTGTAGGGATAGATGCCGTAGTCCAGGTCGCGCAGCGCGCCGAGCTGGGCTTCAAAGAGGATGGACTTGCCCTCCTTCTGCGCGTTTCTCAGGAAACGGCCGGTGTCGGTGATGTAGGGCTTGATGGCGCCGCAGTAGGTGTTGACCCACGCCATGAGCTCGTCCATCGTGTAGCCCTTTGCGCCGTAGATCTTCTGGAGCATCAGGTTCTTCCACTCAAGAAGGTCGGCAAGGTGCTCCTTTAAGTGCTCGGGGTGCAGGAGCTCGCCCGCCTGCACGGTCTTTTTCTGGTACTTGTCGCCATAGAACGGCGCGATGCCTTGCTTGGTCGAGCCGTACTTCTTGTCGGCAAGGCGCGCTTCCTCGAGCGCGTCGAGCTCGCGGTGCCAGGGCAGCAGCAGCGACGCGCGGTCGCTGACCTTCAGATTCTCCGGCGTGATGATAACGCCCGCGGCGCGCAGCGTCTCCATCTCCTTGAGCAGGTTTTCGCAGTCCAGCGCCACGCCGTTGCCCAGAATGTTGACAACGCCGTCGCGAAAAATGCCGCTCGGCAGCAGGTGCAGGGCAAACTTGCCCTTTTCATTCACCACAGTGTGGCCCGCGTTGCCGCCGCCCTGATAGCGGACGACCACGTCATAATGGTCCGTGAGGTAGTCGACCATGCGGCCCTTGCCTTCATCGCCCCAGTTGATGCCTACGATCGCGCAATTTGCCATTGTATTGATCCTCCGATCCGGAGCGGGCCCGCTCTGCGAGTCCTGCTCAAATTTTTCAACCGAGTTATTATAGTCACATTTTCCGCCCATGAAAAGAGTTAATTTTGCATAGCTATCATTAGCATTACTTATGTCTTGTTGATTTTTGCATCAAATTGAAATAATGCGCTATTCCGCTTCATTCAAGGTGTTTCGTCAATAGTGTCCAAAATTGAGGCTCTGATATTGTTTCCTTTTTTCAGCACTTAGGACTTGCAATGTTGAGTCTCATGTGCAATAATTAGTTTGCTGTTATGAAGGTCACCACAAGATATAGTGTTATGTAAAGAACATACCAAAAGAAGAGGAGACGGGAATACATGAGAGTTATCAAGCGCAACGGCGCAGAAGTAGAATTTGATATCGTCAAGATCATCGCCGCAGTGACTAAGGCTAACGACGTTGTGGACGAGGAGGCTCGCATGACGCCCGTCCAGATCCAGCGCATCGCCGAGAGCGTGGAGTTCTCCTGCCAGAGTCTGGGCCGCGCACCCACGGTCGAGGAGATCCAGGACTTTGTCGAGCACCAGATCATGGCGCACGGCGCGTTCGAGGTCGCTAAGCGCTACATCACTTATCGTTACAACCGCTCGCTCGTGCGCAAGAGCAACACGACGGACGACAAAATTCTCTCCCTCATCGAGTGCAACAACGAAGAGGCCAAGCAGGAGAATTCCAACAAGAACCCCGTCGTCAACTCCACCCAGCGCGACTATATGGCCGGCGAGGTGAGCCGCGATCTGACGAACCGTCTGCTCTTGCCCGAGGATATCGTCAAGGCGCATGAAGAGGGCATCATCCACTTCCACGACACGGACTACTACGCCCAGCACATGCACAACTGCGACCTTGTGAACCTGGAGGACATGCTGCAAAACGGCACCGTCATCACGGGAACCCTCATCGAGCGCCCACATTCGTTCGCGACCGCGTGCAATATCGCGACGCAGATCGTCGCGCAGGTCGCCTCGAACCAGTACGGCGGCCAGTCCATCTCGCTGACGCACCTTGCCCCCTTTGTCGACGTATCGCGCCAGAAGATCAGAAAGCAGGTGCTCGCCGAGGTCGAGGCCCTCGGCGTCGACCCCACGGAGGACAAGATCACCGAAATCGTCGAAAAGCGCCTGCGCGAGGAGATTCGCCGCGGCGTGCAGACCATCCAGTATCAGGTCGTGACGCTTCTGACCACGAACGGTCAGGCACCGTTCATCACCGTTTTCATGTACCTCAACGAGGCGAGAAGCGAGCAGGAAAAGCGCGACCTTGCCGTCATCATCGAGGAAATGCTCGAGCAGCGCTATCAGGGCGTCAAAAACGAGCAGGGCGTGTGGGTCACGCCCGCCTTCCCCAAGCTCATCTACGTGCTCGAAGAGGACAACATTCACGACGACTCGCCGTATTATTACCTCACACAGCTCGCCGCCAAGTGCACGGCGCGCCGCATGGTGCCCGATTACATCAGCGAAAAGAAGATGCTCGAGCTCAAGGGCGATGTGTATCCCTGCATGGGCTGCCGCAGCTTCCTGACGCCTGACCGCTTCACCGACGCGGGCGTCGGCAACATCGCGAATGCCGGCAACTATGTTCCCGGCAAGCACAAGTACTACGGCCGCTTCAATCAGGGCGTCGTCACGATCAACCTGCCCGACGTGGCACTCTCCTCCGGCGGCAACATTGAAAAGTTCTGGACGATCTTTGAAGAGCGTCTTGAGCTCTGCCACCGCGCGCTGCGCTGCCGTCACGACCGCCTGAAGGGCACGCTCTCCGACGCGGCGCCCATTCTCTGGCAGTACGGCGCGTGCGCAAGACTCAAAAAGGGTGAGCCCATCGACAAGCTCCTCTACGACGGCTATTCCACGATCTCGCTCGGCTACGCGGGACTTTACGAGTGCGTGAAGTACATGACCGGCAAGAGCCACACCGACCCCAGCGCAACGCCCTTCGCCCTGTCGATCATGCAGAAGATGAACGACAAGTGCAAGGAGTGGAAAACCGCCGAAAACATCGACTACTCCCTCTACGGCACGCCGCTCGAGTCCACGACCTACAAGTTCGCCAAGTGCCTGCAAAAGCGCTTCGGCGTGATCGAGGGCGTGACGGACAAGGGCTATATCACGAACTCCTACCACGTCCACGTGACGGAAAAGATCGACGCGTTCACCAAGCTCAAGTTCGAGGCGCAGTTCCAGCACCTCTCCCCCGGCGGCGCGATCAGCTATGTCGAAGTGCCCAACATGCAGCAGAACCTTGAAGCGGTTTTGCAGGTGATGAAGTTCATCTACGACAACATCATCTACGCCGAGCTCAACACGAAGTCCGACTACTGCCAGGTCTGCGGCTGGGACGGTGAGATCGACATCGTCGAGGAGGGCGGCAAGCTCATCTGGCGCTGCCCGAAGTGCGGCAACACCGATCAGGACAAGATGAACGTCGCCCGCCGTACCTGCGGCTACATCGGCACTCAGTTCTGGAACCAGGGCCGCACGCAGGAGATCAAAGAGCGCGTGCTGCATCTGTAAGGCTGCGCCATAAAATTGCTGTTTAGGTGGGAGCGCACCGCGCTCCAACCTTTTTCTGATAAGGAGGTCATTTCCCATGCACTATGGCGAGATCAAAAACTGCGACATCGCCAACGGCCTTGGCGTGCGCGTGACGCTGTTCGTCTCCGGCTGTACGAACCACTGCGAAAACTGCTTTCAGCCGCAGACGTGGGACTTCTGCTACGGCAAGCCTTTCACGAGTGAAACGGAGGACGAGCTCATCCGCCTGCTCTCCCCCGACTATATCAACGGTCTCACGCTGCTCGGCGGTGAGCCGTTCGAGCCTAAAAATCAGCGCGCGCTGCTGCCGTTTCTCCGCCGCGTGAGGCGTGAGCTGCCGCAAAAGACGATCTGGTCGTTCACAGGCTTTACGTGGGAGGAGCTGCACGACCCCACCGCGTATTCGCGCTGCGAGGTGACGGACGAACTGCTGTCACTGCTCGATGTGCTCGTCGACGGGCGCTATGTGGACGCGCTGCACGATATCTCGCTGCGCTTTCGCGGCTCGTCGAACCAGCGCATCATCGGCGTTCCGAAAACGCTGCAATCAGGCGCGCTGACGCTCTGGGACGAGCGCGCGAACATCTGAAAAAACATAACAAATCCGCGGTTTCCATTCTCCGTCAAATTTTAACATTTCGCTACTTGCATTTGAAACGGCGTTATGTTATATTCCCACTATGTTAAAGAGCTCTAATTCATACTAACAGGAGGTTTTTTCAATGAAACATCTCGGTTTATTTGCAGCAGGCGTGCTGTTCGGCACCGCCGGCCTCAAAATCCTTTCCAGCAAGGATGCCAAAAAGGTCTACTCTCACACCACCGCCGCGGTGCTGCGTGCCAAGGACTGCGTGATGCAGGCCGTCACGAACGTCCGTGAGGATGCTGAGGACGTCTACGCCGACGCCAAGGACATCAACGAGCGCCGCGCAGCGGAAGAGGACGCCGAAGTCATTGAGGACGCGTCCGAGGAAAAAGCGGACGAGGAATAAATCGCAGGAGAGCCGCGACGCGCGGCTCTCTTTCACTTTCGGAGGAATTGATACACTATGAAATGCAAAATTCTGCACGAATCCGCCGGGCGCATACGCGTGCATCTGAATTGCCGCCGCATGACGCTGCATCAGGCGGACGTTCTGGAATATTATCTGCGCAATGTGGACGGCGTGCAAGAGGTCTCGGTCTTTGACCGCACACAGGACGCCGTGATCGTTTACTGCGCGGACCGCGCCGCGCTCGTGCACGCGCTCGCGGCGTTCTCGTTCGACAAGGCCGAAACAATGGACCTTGTCCCCGACCATACGACGCGCGAACTCAACCGTGAATTTGAAGACAAACTCTCGTGGACGGTGATCCGCCGCGTGATCTCGAAGCTCTTCTTCCCGCTCCCCGTCACCACGGCGCTCGCCATCTATCACTCGATCAAGTACATCCGCGAGGGTCTTTCCGCACTGCTGCACGGCAAGCTCTCCGTCGCCGTGCTCGACGCCACCGCCGTCACCGTGTCGATGGTGCGCGGCGACTTCTCAACGGCAAGCTCTGTGATGTTCATGCTCCGCCTCGGCGAAATCCTCGAGGACTGGACGCACAAGAAGTCCGTCGCGGACCTCGCGGGCGCGATGTCGCTCAACGTCGACCACGTCTGGCTCAAGACGGGCGAGACGGAAACGCTCGTTCCCATCGGCGATATTCAGGCGGGCGACTGCGTCGTTGTCCGCACCGGCGGCCTCATCCCGCTCGACGGCAAGGTCGTCTCCGGCGAGGCGATGGTCAATCAGGCGTCCATGACGGGCGAGTCCATGCCCGTCCCCAAGCGCGAGGGCAGCTATGTCTACGCAGGCACGGTCGCCGAAGAGGGCGAGTGTGTCGTGCGCGTGGAAAAGGCGCTCGGCGGAGGCCGCTATGACCGCATCGTGCGCATGATCGAAGAGTCGGAAAAGCTCAAATCCACGGCTGAGGACAAGGCCTCGCGCCTTGCCGACAGGCTCGTACCCTATACGCTCGGTGGCACGATCCTGACCTATCTCATCACGCGCAACGTCACAAAGATGCTGGCCGTGCTGATGGTCGACTTCTCCTGTGCGCTCAAGCTCTCCATGCCTATCGCGGTGCTCTCTGCCATGCGCGAGAGCAGCAGCCATCACATCTCCGTCAAGGGCGGGCGCTTCCTCGAAGCCGTTGCCCAGGCGAACACCATCGTCTTTGACAAGACCGGCACGCTCACCTACGCCACGCCCAAGGTCGCGAGAATCGTCACCTTCGGCGGCAATGAGGAAAGTGAAATGCTCCGCCTTGCCGCGTGCCTCGAAGAGCACTATCCCCACTCCATCGCCAACGCCGTCGTGGCCGAGGCCAGGGACCGCGGATTGACGCACGAGGAGTATCACTCTCAGGTCCAGTACGTCGTGGCGCACGGCATTTCGAGCATGGTGGACGAGAAAACAGTGCTCATCGGCAGCGCACACTTCGTCTTCGAGGACGAGGGCTGCCGCGTGCCGGAGGGCGAAGAGGACAAGTTTGAATCGCTCCCGCCCGAGTATTCGCACCTGTACCTTTGCATCGCGGGCGAGCTCGCCGCGGTCATCTGCATTCATGACCCCCTGCGCAAGGAGGCGAAAGCCGCCGTGCGCGCGCTGCACGAGCTCGGTATCGACAAGGTCGTGATGATGACCGGCGACAGCCGCAAGACTGCCGAAGCCGTCGCCGCTGAGGTCGGCGTCGACGCCGTCTACGCCGAAGTCCTGCCCGAGGACAAGGCCGCGTTCGTCCGCAGCGAAAAGGCCGCGGGCCGCAAGGTCATCATGATCGGCGACGGCGTGAACGACTCCCCCGCCCTGTCCGAAGCCGATGCCGGCATCGCCATTTCGACCGGCGCCGCCATCGCGCGCGAGATCGCGGATATTACCATCTCGTCCGAGGATCTGTTCGCGCTCGTCACGCTGCGCTCTCTCAGTCAAGAGCTCATGGCCCGCATCCACCGCAACTACCGCTTTATCGTGAGCTTCAACTTCTCGCTCATCGTGCTTGGCGTGCTTGGCATCCTGCCGCCGACGACCTCGGCGCTGCTGCACAACATGTCCACACTCGCCATCGGCCTCAAGAGCATGACGAACCTCCTGCCCGAAAGCGAGCAGAACAGCGCCAACTGATTTTTCCCGATAAAAAAGCTCCGTGCCAAGGCACGGAGCTTTTTTGCTATACAAGTTTGATTTTACGCAGGGCCGTAGGCCTTGATGGCATCGTCGACGATCTTTTCCGCGTCTGCGCCCATGATGTCGAGGTTTTCGGCTTCCAAGAGCTTGACGGTCGGAATGCCGAAGCAGTCCTGCGCGATGGTCTTCCAGTAGTCGTAGCCAAAGCGGCCGTCGAACGGTCCGCCGCTGGTCGTGACATAGTAGAGCTCGCTTGCGCGGCACAGGCCGACGGGCTCGCCCGCCTCGCTGTACTTCGTCACGATGCCCGTGACATAGATATTCTCCAAATACACCTTGAGCTGCGCGGGAAACGACAGGTCCCACAGCGGCGCAGCGATGACAATTCTGTCCGCCGCGGCGAACTGACGGGCGTAACGGAACATTTCATCGTCATACTTCTTTTCCGCGAGCAGCGCGTCGCGCTTTGCGATGTCCGCGCGCCCCAGCGGGTGCAGCGGCTCGTCATAAAGGCGCAGCTCCTCGTATTCGCCGAGCGCTTTAAGCAGCGCGCGGGCCAGTCTTTCCGTGCGCGACTCTCCGCGCGGGCAGCAGTTAATAAAAAGCGTCATGTACTTTCCCTCACAGTACGCAGTAGTACATGATAAATGTGTTCGCCACGCCGAGCAGAATACCGGCGATGACTTGCAGCGGCGTGTGGCCGACGAACTCCTTGAGCTTCGCCTCCGGAAGCTTTTCCGACGCGAGCGAGTTGAAGGCCTCGACGATGTCGTTGATGATGACGGCCTGACGCCCCGTTTCGAGCCGGACGCCCATCGCGTCCTTGCAGACGACGATGGCGAAGATGAACGCCATCGCGAATTCAAACGAACCGAGCCCGTAGACGAGCGCCGCCGCGGTCGCGAGCGACGAGACCGTGGCCGAATGGCCGCTCGGCATCCCGCCGTCGCCGATCAGGCGCGTAAAGTCGATGCTCTTCGTCACAATGGCATGGATGATCGTCTTGATGAGCTGCGCCCAGAACCACGACGAGAGACCGATGAGCAAAAAGGGATTCGACAGCAATTTCTGAAACCAATTCATATGTTTCCGCTTCCTTTCGCGGTGCGGACTTTGTCAGCCCTTGGATGTTCCTTATTATACCACCGTTTTCCAGTTCGGCAATAAACTTTCTTTTAACTTCTTCCGCAGAAAATATAAACCAGCGCAGGCTCACCTGCGCTGGTTTTTCTTTACGACGCCTGCGCGAACTGGCTGTTGTAGAGCTCGGCGTAGAAGCCGTTTTGCTCCATCAGCTGCTCGTGCGTGCCGCTCTCGATGACGTCGCCGTCGCGCATCACGAGGATGAGGTCGGCGTTCTTGATGGTCGACAGGCGGTGGGCGATGACAAAGCTCGTCCGGCCCTTCGTCAGCTCGTCCATCGCACGCTGAATGAGAAGTTCCGTGCGCGTATCGACCGAGGACGTTGCCTCGTCGAGGATCAGCATCGGCGCATTCTGGAGCATCGCGCGGGCGATGGTCAAAAGCTGCTTCTGTCCCGCCGAGATGGTCGTGCTCTCGCTAAGCACGGTGTCAAAGCCCTGTGGCAGCGAGTGGACAAATTTGTCGAGGCCGCAGGCCTTGCAGACCGTTTCGAGCTGCTCATCCGTGATACCCTCCATGTTATAGACCAGGTTCTCGCGGATCGTGCCCTCAAAGAGCCACGTGTCCTGCAGGACCATACCAAAGAGCTCGTGCACATCCTCGCGGCGCAGGTCGGTCGTCGCCACGCCGTCGATCGTGATGCGGCCGCTGTTGACCTCGAAAAATCGCATCAGGAGGTTCACCATCGTGGTCTTGCCCGCGCCGGTGGGGCCGACGATGGCGACCTTCTGGCCCGGATGGACCTCAGCGGAGAAATCCTTGATGATGATCTTGTCGGGCGAATCGGGGTAGCTGAAGCGCACGTGGTCGAACATTACCGCGCCGCGCACGGCGTCGAGCTTCTCGGTCTTGTCGCTCTCGTCGCCGAGCTCTTCACTTTCGAGGAAGTCGAAAATACGATGCGCGGAGGCGGAGGCCGTCTGCAAATTCGTCATGCCCTGTGCGATCTGCGTCAGAGGCGTGGTGAAGAGGCGCACATACAGGATGAACGAGACGATGACGCCGAATTCGATCGTGCCATTGATGGCCAGCACCGAGCCGAACACGCACACGGCAACATACGCGAGGTTGCCGATCACGTTCATGAGCGGCTGCATCACACCGGAGAGGAACTGCGAGCGCCAGTTTGCGTCATAGACCGCCGCGTTCAGGCCGTCGAAGTGGTCGAGGACCTTATCGACTGCGCGGCTGATGCGCACGACCTCATGGCCGGAATACATCTCTTCGACATAGCCGTTGAGTTCGCCGAGGCTCTTCTGCCGCGCGGTGAAGTAGCGCTGCGACTTCGACATGATGGCGACGATCAGCACCATGCCAAGGAGCGTGATGCACAGTGCGACGAGCGCCATGCGCCATTCGGTCACGAACATCATAATAAGGCAGCCGACAAACTGTGTCGCGGCGCTGATGATGGTCGGCAGGCTGTTGGTAAGTCCCTGCTGGAGCGTTGACACATCGTTTGTGATGCGGCTCAAAATGTCGCCCTGCGAGGTGGTGTTGAAATACTTCTGCGGCACGCGGTTGATCTTTTCCGAGAGTTCGCCTCTCATGCGGTAGGACATTTTCAGCGTCACGACCGCCATGATATAGTGTTGGATGAAGCCAAACAGCGCGCTCAGGCAGTAAATAATGGCAAGGAACACGCCGATCTTCGCAATGGCGGCGAGGTCAATGCCGGTGAACAGGCCGTCGGACATGATGGTCGCCATTTTGCCGATCTTGTCGGGGCCGATGATCGTCATCACGGCGCTCAGCGCCGCCAGCACGAGGGCAAAAATGATAATGCCCATGCTCGAGCTCATATACGCGCCCGTGCGCTTGAGCGCGCCGACGGGATCACTGTTTTTCTTTTTCATCTTCTCTCGCCTCCTTTACGCGAGCTCCGCAGCGCTGAGCTGGGAGGTCGCGATCTCGCGGTAAACGTCACAGTTTTGCATCAGCTCTTCATGCGTGCCGATGCCCACGGTCTCGCCGCGGTCGAGCACGATGATCTTGTCTGCGTGGCGGATGGTGCTGATGCGCTGCGCAACGATGATCTTCGTCGTGTCGTGCAGCTGCTTGGATAGCCCCTCGCGCAGCTTCGCATCCGTGCGGTAGTCCAGAGCGGAGAACGAATCGTCGAAGACGAGGATCTCCGGTTTTCTCGCCAGCGCGCGGGCGATGGAAAGGCGCTGCTTCTGGCCGCCGGACATGTTGCGGCCCATCTGCGCCACATGGTGCTGCGTGCCGTCGGGGAGCTTGTCGACAAACTCCTTCGCCTGCGAAAGCTCGACGGCCTGCGCAAGGCCCTCATCGTCCGCCGGCGCTTCGCTCTCGCCAAAGTAGACATTGTCGCGGATGCTGCCGGCGAAGAGCACCGCCTTCTGCGTCACGTAGCCGAGCTTGTTGTAGAGTGTGTCGAACGTGTAGTCCCTGACGTTCACGCCGTCGACAAGCACCTCGCCCTCCGTCGCATCGTAAAAGCGCGGGATCAGGCTCACAAGTGTCGTCTTGCCGCTGCCCGTCGCGCCGATGACGGCAAGCGTCTCGCCCCTGTTCACACGGAAGCTGATGTTCGAAAGCTCATCCTCCGAAGCGTGCGGATAGCGGAACGAAACGTTTTTGAACTCCACTGTGCCGTGCTCTTTGCATTCGCTCACGCTGCCCTCGCGGATATTCGCCTTGCGCTCGAGCACCTCGTTGATACGCTCGGCCGAGACCTGCGCCTGCGGCAGCAGCATGAAGATCATCACGAGCATCATAAAAGACATCACCACGCAGGTTGCATACGTGCTGAACACCAGCACGTCGCTGAACATCGTGAGGCGCGCTGCGGAATCGGTCAGCGCGATGTTGTTGACGAGCGCCGCACCCAGCCAGTAGATCGTGAGCGCCAGGCCGTTCATACCGAGCGTCATCGTCGGCTGGACGAGGGCGAAGAGCTTCTGGTTCTTTACCTGCACATTCATCATGTCAAGGCTCGGCTTGTTGAACTTGTCGTTCTGGTACTGCTCGGCGTTGAACGCGTGCACCACGTTGATGCCCGTCAGGTTTTCGCGCGCCACACGGTTGATCTGGTCGGTCAGCTTCTGCACGATGCGGAAACGCGGGATGCAGATGCTCATCACCGTTATCACCGTCACGCAGATGACCACGACGAATGCCGCTGTCACGGCGGAGAGCTCCCAGCTCTTGCCGAGAATTTTGATGATGGCCCACACGGCCATGATCGGCGATTTGATCATCATCTGCAGGCCCATCGCCACGATCATCTGAATTTGCGTGATGTCGTTCGTCGTTCTCGTGATGAGGCTGGCGACAGAAAAGTCCTGCATCTCCTCGCTGCCGATGTCCATCACGTGGCGGAAGAGCTTTTCGCGCACCGTGAAGCTGAAGCCCGACGCCGCCTTGGCCGCGAGATACCCGCAGCCCACGGCCAGCACGGCGCTTGCGAGCGTGCAGCCAAGCATTTTCGCGCCGACGGACAGGATATCCGCCGTCGCCCCCGACGTTTTGATGAGCGTCGTCAGATCGGTCATGTAATCCGGCAGCCGCAGGTCAAAGTAGACCTGCACCGCCACAAGCACGGTGCACAGCAGCACCATGAGCACCTCTTTACGGCGCATGTTTTTGAGTAATTTCAGCATTGTTGTTCTCCTGATTCTTCTAAGCGCTTTCAGCGTCCGCCCTTGCAGATCTCATCCAGGTTGATGTCGATCCTTTCAAAGCAACGGCGCATTATCTCATGGTCTTCCTTTGAAATCCCCTCCATCAGACGAAGCCCAAACTTCCACTGGATCTCCCGTCCGCGCGTGATGATATCCTGCGCTCTTTCCGTACAGATAAGCCGCGTCTGCCGCCGGTCGCCCGGCATCTCCCGCCGCTCGAGAAGACCGTCATTCACCAGTCTTTCCACATGCACGGAGACGATACCCGGTTTGTGCCCGCGCATACGGCAGATGTCCTTCGCCGTGTTGTGCTCGGGATTGTTGGCGAGAAAGAGCAGAATGTCCAGCGCCAGCGGCGGCAGGCCGGTCTCCTTGCACAGTGGAGTTAACATAATGTGATATGCCTGTGTCATCTTGTTGGCGTGGCTGAAAAGCGTTGCCCCGCGCATCGGTTCCTTCGGCATCATATCGGTTCCTTTCCGACCTCATTCGGTCACGCGCCGCGCTCGCTCGTCATCGAATGATAATCTTCTAATTTTAGAACGTCATCATTATAGTTGTTTCCATTCCAATGTCAATAAACAAATTGTGAACGTTCCAAAAAAAGGGCGCGAAAAAGCGCCGCCTTTCGGCAGCGCTTTTTTCGTATTCTGTTACAGAGACAGCTGGATGAGGCCGAGGATGAGCATGTGTACCGGATAAAACGCGTAGCAGGCATACTGAAACGCCTTGCTGTGGTGTCCCTGCCGCCCGCGGTAGAGCCAGATGGGCACGAGCGAGAGCAGTGCAAGCCCCTGCTCGCAGACCTCAAACTCCAGTCCGAAAAGCTCGATCGGGAAAATCTGTCCTCCGATGAGCGACACATTGATCCAATAGAGCGCCGCGATCTGCCCGAGCAGCTTCCACCACTCTCTGCCGCGGAGGAAATAGAACACAAACACCGTCAAAACGCCCATGCCGTAATAATCTACCATGCCGAGCGTGCCGAGCGCAAAGCCCAGCACCGTGACCGCAACGCAAGTCAGAAGATAGAGCCATGTCTTCCCCTTTTCCCGCACGGCCTCCATCGCCCGAATGCCGAGAAGGCCGATGAGCAGCGTCCAGATGACATTCTGGTGCACAGGGTAGAACCACGTGCCGCCGTACATCAGGTCAAAGGGAATTTCCGACAGCAACGCAAAAATCAGCATCCGCTGCGCGTATTTTTTGAAACTGTGCGTGTGGAAGTAGCCCTCCACCGCCATGAAGGCAAAAATGGGGAACGCGAGACGTCCCACGCAGGTCATCCACTCCTGCGAAAGAAAAAGCGTCGCCCACAGGTGGTCGAGCAGCATGAAGGCCATCGCTAAAATGTGCAGCGCCGCGGCGCTGAGGTCAAACTGTTTTTTCATTGATCTCTCCTGTTGATTTCTCTCTTTCCCCCGCTGTTGCGCAAGATTATTTTATTTTATCAGATCTCGCGTCAAAAGTCACGCTTAATTTTTGCGTTTCTTTCTCTGCAAAAAATACCGGCGGGCAAAATGCCCGCCGGTACGTTTCAGTTTTACCCCAGAATGGCCTTCAGGTCCTCCTCTGGTGTCGTAATGGGCGCGATGCCAAAGTTCTTGACAAGGTAGTCGAGCACGTTCGGCGAGAGGAACGCCGGCAGCGTCGGACCGAGGCGGATGTCCTTGATGCCGAGATACAGCAGCGTCAGCAGGATGCACACCGCCTTCTGCTCGTACCACGAGAGCACCATCGAAAGCGGCAGCTCGTTCACACCGCAGCCAAAGGCGTCGGCGAGCGCCAGCGCGATCTGGATGGCGCTGTAAGCGTCGTTGCACTGGCCGATGTCCAGGATGCGCGGCAGCCCCGCCACCGTGCCAAGATCTAAGTCATTGAAGCGGAACTTGCCGCAGGCCAGCGTCAGCACCATGGTGTCGGGCGGCGTCTGCTTGACGAATTCCGTGTAGTAGTTCCTGCCGGGGCGCGCGCCGTCGCAGCCGCCGACTAAGAAAAAGTGACGGATCCGGCCGGAGTTGACGGCCTCGACCACCTTGTCGGCCACACCCAGTACCGCGCCGCGGGCAAAGCCCGTCGTAACCGTGCTGCCACCGTTGATGCCGGTGAACGCCTTGTCCTCGGCATAGCCGCCCAGCGCCAGCGCCTTTTCGATGACCGGCGTGAAGTCCTTGTCCGTGCCGATATGCTTGAGTTCCGGATATGAGACCGCCGCCGTAGTGAACACGCGGTCGGCGTAGCTCGCACGCGGCGGCATCAGGCAATTCGTGGTGAATAGTACGGGCGCAGGGATGTCGGCAAATTCCTTTTGCTGGTTCTGCCACGCCGTGCCGAAATTGCCCTTGAGATGGGCATACTTTTTAAGGCCCGGGTAGCCGTGCGCGGGCAGCATCTCGCTGTGCGTATAGATGTTGATGCCCTTGCCCTCCGTCTGCTCGAGCAGGCGCTTCAAGTCGTGCAGGTCGTGGCCGGAAACCACGATGAACGGTCCCTTTTCCACCGTCAGCGGCACGGTGGTCGGCTCCGGCGTGCCGTAGGTCTCCGTGTTGGCCTTGTCGAGCAGCGCCATGCAGCGGTAGTTTTTCTCGCCGACCTCCAGCACAAGGGGAAGCAGGTCATCCATGCCCCAGTCCTCGCCGATGGCAAACAATGCCTTGGCAAAAAAGCGGTTGACCTCGCCGTCCGTATAGCCCAGCACCATCGCGTGGTAGGCGTACGCCGCCATGCCGCGGATACCGAACAGGATAAGCGACTTGAGGCTGCGGATGTCCTCGTCCGCCGTCCAGAGCCGCGAGACATCGTAGTCATTGTTGTGCCCGCAGGGCGACATGCAGGACGCACAGTCCGGCACAAGACGGCTCTTCTCCGCCTTCACGCGTGCAGTCACATCGCGGATGGCCGCCGCGTCAAAGTTCACATTCGTGAGCGTAGTGAAAAGTGCCTCGATGATGAGGCTCCATGTGCCCTCGTTCACGCCGGGGCTGCCGTCCGCAGCGCGGGCAAGGCCGATGAGCGCGCCGGTCAGCTCGTCCTGCAAATTTGCCGTCTCGGCGCTCTTTCCGCACACACCCGCGCTGCCGGTGCAGCCCGTGCAGTGCGCCGCCTGCTCGCACTGAAAACAAAACATCTTGTTGTCCACCGAAAAAATCCTCCTCATTCTGTGGTCTTATTGATCATAGGATGACTCAAATCGTATCCAGTATTCTCCCGTCCGTCGAGATCGTCACGACCTGCCAGGGGATGAATTTGCCGCTATTTTGCAGCGCGGTCTTTGCCGCGTGCTCGAGCCCGCCGCAGCACGGGACCTCCATTCGCACGACCGTCACGCTCTTGATGTCATTTTTTGCGATGATCTCGGTCAGCTTTTCGCTGTAATCCACGCTGTCGAGCTTCGGGCAGCCGACGAGCGTAATGTGGCCCTTGATGAATTTCTCGTGGAAGGCCGCGTAGGCGTACGCCGTGCAGTCCGCCGCGATGAGCAGCTTTGCGCCGGAGAAATACGGCGCGTTCACGGGCACGAGCTTGATCTGCACCGGCCACTGGGAGAGCTGGCTCTCCTGCGCAGCAGGAGCCGCCGTTTCAGATGCCGCCTTGTGCGCAAAGGTCTTGAGCTGCATGCCGGGACAGCCGTGGTGCAGTGTCATCCCCTCCTTCTGCATTCTCTTCTGCTTGTTTTCAAGCACCGCCTGCTCGTCGTAGGCCGCGGCCTCGCGCTCGACAAAGGAAATCGCGCCGGTCGGGCAGGTCGGCAGACAGTCGCCCAGGCCATCGCAGTAGTCGTCGCGCATCAGCTGCGCCTTGCCGTTTACCATGGCGATAGCGCCCTCGTGGCACGCCGCGGCGCAGGCGCCGCAGCCGTTGCATTTATTTTGATCGATCTCAATGATTCTCCGTTTCATTGCAATACCTCCTTGCGTTTTCAAGCGTATTATAGTAGAATGCGGCCAGCAAGTCGGTTGAATTTTCAACGAAAGGCGTTTTTTATGAAAGATTTTTTTCCCATTCTCGCCGCCTCGCCGCTCTTTTCCGGCGTCACGGAGGACGAACTTGACGCGATGCTCACCTGCCTTGCGGCGAAGACCGAGCAATTCCCCAAGGACGTCTTTCTCCTCCACCCCGGCGACGCGGTCAAGGAGATCGGCATGGTGCTCTCCGGCTGCGCGCTCGTCGTGCAGGAGGATATCTGGGGCAACCGCAACATTCTCTCCCGCACCGCGCCGGGGCAAACCTACGCCGCGGCCTTCGCCTGCGCGCCGAGCAGTGTCTCCAATGTGAGCGTCGTGACCGAAACGCCGACGGCGGTGCTGTTTTTGAACGTCAAGCGCCTTTTGACGGTCTGTCCCTCCGCCTGCGCGCACCACAGCCGCATCATCCGAAACCTTCTGAGCGACCTTGCGGGAAAAAACCTGCTGCTCAATGAAAAGCTCACGCACATCGCCCAGCGCACGACGCGCGCCAAGCTCATGTCCTATCTCTCTGCCGAGGCGCAGCGGCGCGGCGCGGTCGAGTTCGACATCCCGTTCTCCCGCCAGCAGCTCGCGGACTTTCTCGCCGTTGAGCGCAGCGGATTGTCGCTCGAGCTCGGAAAAATGAAAAAGGAAGGCCTGCTGGACTATCATAAAGAGCACTTTGTGCTAAATATCTGAATGAACACAAAAAAGGAGGAAACGCGGCGTTTCCTCCTTTTTCCTTTAATTCTCCACCGTTACGATCTGCGAGAAGTCGACGGCGTATCCTGCCGCGTTTTTGACATTTACCCCGTTGCCGCGGAACACGCAGTTATTGAAATCCAGCGTCTCTGTGCCCGGCATTGCGGCGATGCGCACGGCGGTGCCGTTGTCTTCGTACACGCTGTCGCCATAGTAGCTGCCCGAGCACGTTGCGTCGCCGCGGTTGTCGAGCCACAGCCCCACGCCGTTGCCGCGAAATGTGCAGCCCGTGGCGTTGACCCAGCTGCCGAGGCCGCCGTAAGCGCCGATCTTCCAGTTTTCAAACGTGCAGCGGTGCAGGAACGCTCCCTCGCTCGCCGAAAGGCCGATGCCCGTACCGTCGCCCACAAAGCAGACGTTCGTGATGTTCGAGGGGTGAATGCCGCGCGTCGCGACCGTCACCGTGCCGGTGAAGGTCGTGCCGCTCTCGCTGCCGATCAGGTCGCAGCAGAAATTTTTCATCGTCAGTCCACCCTCGTATGTCACCGCGGGCAGCTGCAAAATGTAGACCGACTTTCGATCCGCCTCGTGCGCGAGCGTGTCGAGCAGCGCGTTCAGGTCGTCGATCGTTGCCATCGGATAGTCGTTCTCCGTCAACGTCACGACCGGGATGCGCGTGATTTTGACCGTGTGGTGCAGGCGCAGCGTGTCGCCGTTTTTGAGGTAGATCGTCCAGATGACGTCGCCCTCGCCCTCTTTGAGCTGCTCGGTGTGGAAGCTCGGGATAATCACCGTTGCTGAAATAATTCACATCGTATCCGAACTCGGTAAGGAAAACAAAATCGTTGGAAATAAAAGCGAAGAAGATCTTGCCGCCGTCCTTGCAGACACGCTTTGCTTCGCTGATACATTTCTGTTTGTCCGCATCATTTTTCAAATGATAAAGCGGGCCGAACAGAAGGACAATATCAAACGACTTATCTGCATATCGAGAGAGGTCAAGGGCATTGCCTTGAACAAGATCGATTTTATCTTCGGGTGTCAGTTTCTTTTTGAATGCGGCAATATTGGCATCGGCAAGTTCAAGAGCCGAGACTTCATAGCCCTTACGAGCAAAGTAGAGGCTGTATTCACCTGCACCTGCGCCAATGTCGAGTATCTTGTCGCCATCTTTCAAATATTTTTCTATGTAGTGAACGGTAGTCAAAAATTCAACTCGTGCGGCTTTGGAATGATTGAGCCTTGCATCCTCGTTGAATATATCGTAGGTTCTGTTTACACGTTCACTCTCATTTTCTATTTTTGCAAGTTGTTCAAAGTCCGTTTTATTTATACCTCACGCTTTTCTCATATAAATTGATTTGCCATGTAAGACAAATCGCTCATTTTCTTGATAAATCGCTTACCCTCATCGTTTTGAAGCATGAAAGAAACGCCGCCTGCCATACCAAAAAGTTCAAACTGATTCAGCGTTTCCACATCCATTCCGAGGAACATCGTATTCCAAACGCTCAGCAAATCGCCATGTGATACTACAATGATACATTCATCATTACTTGCCATTATCTCGTCAAAAAGAGGTTTTAAGCGATTCCATTCGTCTCGTCTACTCTCAGCATCAGAAAACATCCTGTCATCAATGGTTTTCTCTTGAACCTCAATGTTCTCACGAAGCCACTGAACAGATTTGCCAACGCATTTACCTAAATTGCGCTCTCGAAGTTCCGTTCTAATGTTAGGTGTGATTCCCATATGCTTTGCGACAATTTCAGCGGTGTGCTTTGCTCGCAGAAGATCGGAAGCATACATAACAATTTTGTGACCGGATAACTGCTTCGCTAATTTCTGCCCTATTCTTTCAGCCTGTTCAATGCCTGATTCAGAAAGATCCCAATCTGTCCAAGAACCCACCATACCATTTGTGTGGTGAATTGATTGCGTGTGCTGAATAGTAATGATCTGTTTTATATTGTTATACCTCACTTTCTCTCAAAGTCCATTCTTAATCCGGTGTTTGGTATACCGAGCTTTAGTCCAAAGGCTTGTACTCAGTAACAGATTTGAGATACGCCTCTGGGTTACCATTCAATTAGAATTACTGTCTTACGAGCACACAGCCGAAGGCAGGTGCTTTTTGCTATTCTCTTCCGCCCGACGTTTTCTTCGCGCGCTCCAGTGCGCGCCGCAGCGGCGGGAAGAGCACGAAGACGAGGACCGTATTTGACACGCAGTGGATGACGTCATACGGGATGCCCGAGACCCACCACGAAAACGCCATCTGCCATCCGCCGATGAAAAAATACGGAATGGCGCACAGCGCGCCGAAGCACAGCCCGTGCAGCCCCGCGATGGCCGCCCAGAATGCGCGGCTCTCGCTTCTGCGAAACGGCAGCGCAGCGAGCACGACGATCGGCCAGACGTAGAGATACATCAGGTTCCAAAGCCCCGCGCCGTAGAGCGCGATCTCGAGCAGGGCAAAGCCGAACGCCGGATAGAGCGCCTTCGCCCCGTACACCGCCGTGGCCAAAAGCAGCAGCATCGTGACGGGATGCACGTTCGGGATAAGGCGCAGGCAATCCTTGCCCGCGACCATCAGCGCGCAGAAAAGCGACAGCTCCGCGATCTCGCGGATGCTGAGTCTTGCGGACTTACCAGCCGACATTCAGCACAAAGTCGTACACATCGCCGTCCGCGACGGGCTGGCTGTCCACGCCGAGCTCGGCAAACGTGCCGTTCACGCTGTAGCCCCACCACTGCTGCTCGCTCTCGTCGGCGGTCTCGCCGTCCACAGTCAGCACATAGAGGCCGTACTCGCTCTCTGTGCCCTCGATGAGGTCTTCCTGCTCGAGCGCGCCGCGCAGGTACTCTTCGTCGGTGTGGATGGTGAAGGTCGTGTCATCGCCGTTCAGGTGGTCGACGTTGACGGTGATCTCCTTACCGCCCTGCTGCGTCTCCCGCTTGTTTGTCTGCCAAATGACGAGCGCGGCAGCCGCCAGCACAAGCACGATGATGAGGGCGATGATGCCTTTGTTGTTTTTCTTCTGCATTTCGCTTTCTCCTTCTCTTGCTGAAAAATGCCGCCTTTGAGCGGCAAAGCGAAGCATTCGATGCCTTTGAACGCTGCGTCGTATTTTACCGCCAAAGCGGCAAAATGTAAAGCCTCAGCCGTCGCGCCGATCCTCCGCCTTTTTTCTGCGCAAAAGGCTTTGCGCATCGCCGCGCTATGCGGTATAATAAATCTTGCGTTCCGCCCGCTTTCGGGCGGACATTGCTGATTCACTTGACCGCGCCGCTTCGGCGCCCGATATACGAAAGGAACATTTTATGGATCTCATTCAGGCCCTTGCTGCCGAGCTCGGCAAAGACCCCCGGCACGTTGAAAACGTCGTGCATCTGCTCGACGAGGGCAACACCATCCCCTTTATCGCCCGCTACCGCAAGGAGCTCCACGGTGCAATGGACGATACCTCTCTGCGCACGCTCGAAGAGCGGCTCCAATACCTCCGCGGTCTTGAAGAGCGCCGCGAAGCGGTGAAAAAGTCCATCGACGAGCAGGGCAAGCTGACCGATGAGCTCGCTGCCGCCATCGACAGCGCCAAAACGCTCGCCGAGGTCGAAGACCTCTACCGCCCCTACAAGCAAAAGCGCCGCACCCGCGCCACGATGGCGAAGGAAAAGGGCCTTGAACCGCTCGCCGCGCTGCTCTTCGCGCAGGAGCGTGACTGCCTGCGGCCCGAGGAGGCCGCGCGCGACTTTGTCGACCCCGAAAAGGGCGTCGAGACGGTCGAGGACGCCCTGCAGGGCGCGAGCGACATCATCGCTGAGCAGATCTCTGACGACGCCGCCATCCGCAAGAGCCTTCGCGCGCTCATTTCCCGTCAGGGCCAGCTTGTGAGCAGGGCCGCGACCGAGGACGACAGCGTCTATCGCCTATACTACGACTTTACGCAGTCCGTCGCCCGCTTGCAGGGGCATCAGGTGCTCGCCATCAACCGCGGTGAAAAAGAAGGCATTTTGAAGGTCTCCATCACGCTCGACCGCGAGCAGGCACTGCCGCTGCTGCGCCGTGCAGTCGTGAAGCCCGGCTCCGCCGCCATGGAATTCGTCAAGTCCGCCGCCGAGGACGCCTACGACCGTCTCATCTTCCCCTCGCTCGAGCGCGAGGTGCGAAATCAGCTCACTGAGCAGGCAGACGAGGGTGCCATCGGCCAGTTTGCGCTCAACTTAAAGCCGCTTTTGATGCAGCCGCCGGTCAAGGGCAAGGTCACGATGGGCCTTGATCCCGGTTACCGCATGGGCTGCAAGGTCGCCGTCGTGGACGGCACAGGTAAGGTGCTCGATACCGCCGTGGTCTACCCGACCTACGGCGAGCGGCAGAAAAATGAAGCCATCGCCGCGCTGGCAACGCTCATCAAAAAGCACGGTGTGGAGCACATCGCCATCGGCAACGGCACGGCCAGCCGCGAGACCGAACAGATGGCCGTCGAGCTCATCCGGCAGGTGAACGGCAGCGGCGCAAATGTGAGCTATATGATCGTCTCGGAGGCGGGCGCATCCGTGTACTCGGCGAGCAAGCTCGCCGCCGAGGAATTCCCGCAGTACGACGTGAACCTCCGCTCCGCCGTGTCCATCGCGCGGAGATTACAGGACCCGCTTGCCGAGCTCGTGAAGATCGACCCCAAGGCCATCGGCGTGGGGCAGTATCAGCACGACATGCCGCAAAAGCAGCTCGACGAGGCGCTCAGCGGTGTGGTCGAGGACTGCGTCAACGCCGTCGGCGTGGATATCAACACGGCGTCGCCGTCACTTTTGCAGCGCGTCGCGGGCCTGAACGGCACAACGGCGAAAAATGTCGTCTCGTACCGCGAGGAGAACGGCGCGTTCACCTCACGCGCGCAGATCAAGAAAGTGCCAAAGCTCGGCCCCAAGGCCTTCCAGCAGTGCGCAGGCTTCCTGCGCGTGCCGGAGAGCAGGAGCGTTCTCGACAACACCGCCGTCCACCCCGAGAGCTATGACGCCGCGAAGGCGCTGCTCGACCTGACCGGCCACACGCTCGCCGACGTGAAGGGCGGCAGGCTCGCCGATCTGCCCGATCGCGTCAAGGCCTACGGCGAGGACAAGGCCGCGGGTGAGATCGGCGTCGGCGTTCCCACGCTGCGCGATATCGTCTCGGAGCTCTTAAAGCCCGGCCGCGACGTGCGCGACGAGCTGCCAAAGCCCATTTTGCGCACGGACGTTCTTGAAATGAAAGACCTAAAGCCCGGCATGGTGCTGACCGGCACGGTGCGCAACGTCATCGACTTCGGCGTGTTCGTGGACATCGGCGTGCATCAGGATGGACTTGTCCACATCTCGCAGGTGGCGGACAAGTTCATCAAGCACCCGTCCGAGGTCGTGTCCGTCGGCGACGTTGTCAAGGTCGTCGTGCTGGAAGTCGACGAGAAGAAAAAGCGCATCAGCCTCTCCATGAAGCAGGCGAAATAAGTTTCGTCCTGCAGTTGACATAAAAACTCCCATGGTTCCGGAACCGTGGGAGTTTTTCATTTTATCGTATACTGATTTACAGCAAATCAGCCAGCTCCAGCACGAGCTTTTCGCTCTTTTCCCAGCCGAGGCAGGCGTCGGTGATGCTCTTGCCGTAGGTGCCCTCGCTGATCTTCTGGTTGCCGTCCTCGATGTAGCTCTCGATCATCATGCCCTTGACGAGCGCGTTGATGTCATTCGAGTGGCGCTTGGAGTGCAGGACCTCCTTCGCGATGCGGATCTGCTCCAAATACTGCTTGCCGGAGTTGGCGTGGTTGCAGTCGACGATGCAGGCGGGGTTCTTGATGCCCTTTTCCGCGTACAGCTCGTGCAGCTGCATCAGGTCTTCATAGTGGTAGTTGGGGCGGCTGTCGCCCTTTTCGTTCACATAGCCGCGCATGATGGCGTGGGCATAGGGGTTGCCCGCGGTCTCGACCTCCCAGCCGCGGTAGAGGAACGTGTGGTCGCCCATCGCCGCATAGATGGAGTTCATCATCACGCTCAAGTCGCCGCCCGTGGGGTTCTTCATGCCGACGGGCACATCAATACCGCTCGCGACGAGGCGGTGCTGCTGATTCTCGACCGAGCGCGCGCCGACAGCGACATAGCCCAGAATGTCGGAGAGATAGCGGTAGTTTTCGGGATAGAGCATCTCGTCGGCGCAGGCAAAGCCGGTCTCCTGCACCGCGCGGGTGTGGAGGCGGCGGATGGCGATGATGCCCTCGAGCATGTCGGGCTTTTTGCTCGGGTCGGGCTGGTGGAGCATGCCCTTGTAGCCCGAGCCGTTGGTGCGCGGCTTGTTCGTGTAGATGCGCGGGACGATCAGGATCTTATCCTTGACCTTTTCCTGCAGGGGGACGAGGCGGCAGACATAGTCCATCACGCTGTCCTCGCGGTCGGCAGAGCAGGGGCCGATGATGAGCATCAGGCGGCTGTCACGCCCGTCGAGGATCGCGCGCATCTCTTCCACGCGCGCCTCACGCACCTTGGCGACCTCTTCCGTGACGGGGAACTCTTTTTTAATGTCCATCGGGATGGGGAGTTTACGGATGAATTTTGCATTTTGCTGCATAATGAATACTCCTTGTCGATAATTGACCGATATTGTCTATTATTTTACAGCGTTCCCCGCGGTTCTGCAAGCGGGATTTCATGGCGGACTGTATAAAGATTCGAAAACGGCACGTGCAAATTCTATCGAATCTCGAAAACGGCGGTCAATTCCGCCCGAGCCGCTTCCAACGGCTATGCAGCCGTGCTCCTTATTTCCTTTTTTGTTGCCGTGAACCTCATTCGTATAAACGCAGATGCGTTTCATGCCGGTACAGTGCATCAATTTCCCGTTTGGTTTTATTTTCCTCTTTCACACATTTGGAGCGTTTTCTAAACTTTTTATTGATATTCATGTATTTTAAACAGTCAGATCATCCATTTTCATAACATTTTTACCGGTTGAAATGTAGAAATTATCTCATTTGACTGAATTTAACAACTCCTTTTCGCGATTCCGGATTAGACTGCCGATTGAAAGGGTACGCGGCAGAGTGGTATGTGGCTGCCGCGCGCCGAACCGGACACATAAAAGGAGGAATCATTATGCTGACGATCGAACTCAACATGTACCACTCTGTTGCTCTGGGCGCTTTCCTGTTCTGGCTGGGCGGCGTCATCACCGACAAGGTCTCGCTGCTCAGTCGCTACTGCATCCCCGCTCCGCTGGTCGGCGGACTGTGCTTTTCCATCCTCAACTGCATTCTCTATTCCATGGGCATCACGTCCATCAACTTCGACGCGACGCTGCAAACCGTTTTTATGATCATGTTCTTCACCACCGTCGGCTTCACGGTCAGTATCCCCGCGCTGCTCAAGGGCGGCAAAGCTGTCATCCTGTGCCTTGCCATCTCCATTGTGATGATCCCGCTGCAAAACTTCCTTGGCGGCGGCGTGATGGCGCTCTTCGGGCGCGATCCGCTGCTCGGTATCGGCTGCGGCTCCATCGCTCTGGTCGGCGGCCCTGGCACGGCGGCGGCGTTCGGCCCCGACCTTGAAGCCGCGGGCGTGCTCGGCGGCAGCGTCGTTTCCATCGCGGCGGCAACGTTCGGTCTCGTGGCCGGTTCGCTGATGGGCGGCCCGACGGCCAAGCGTCTCATCGAAAAGCACGATCTGCGTCCCGCTCCGGTGACCGCCGGCGGCACCACCCCGTCTTCCGCCCTTGCGACCGACGTTGCCAGCGAGGACGAGCGCTTCATCTCCGACAGCCCGCGCTTTGTCAAAGGCTTCATGCTGCTGCTTCTCGCCGTCGGCATCGGCAATCAGGTCAGCGTATGGCTCACGGCGCTCACCGGCCTCACCTTCCCCGCTTACATCGGCGCGATGCTCGTCGCCGTGGTCGTCCGCAACGTGATGGACGGCGTACATGTCTCCTACCCTGCTGAAGAGATCGACACCATGGGCAATATGTTCCTCTCGATCTTCCTTGCTATGGCGCTCGCGGGCCTCAAGCTCTGGGAGCTCATCGACCTTGCAATGCCGATGGTCATCTGCCTTGTGCTCCAGTGTGTTGTGATGTTCCTCTTCTCCTACTTCGTGGTCTTCAACGTCATGGGCCGCAATTACGACGCGGCAGTCATGACCGCGGGCTTCATCGGCTTCGCCATGGGCGCAACCTCGAACGCCATGGCCAACATGCAGGTCGTGACGAAGAAATACAGTCCTTCGCCGGTGGCGTACTTTGCCATCCCGATGGTCGGCGGCATGTTCATTGACTTCTTCAATGCCGTTCTAATTGCCGCCAACATCGGCTGGTGGACGTAAGCGAGGTGAGACCATGTACGTCCACTTCCCGAGCGATGTCCTCGCCGCGGCGGTGCTCGGCGTCGTCATCGGCGAGCTGGTCTTCCGCTATGGGAACCGCCTGCTGGACCGGCACAAATTGCTGACGGTCAACTGAATCCCTCCCACTGTAAGTCCATCCCCCCCGCATCAAAAAAGCAGCGCCTTTCGGCGCTGCTTTTTTGCGCTTGCGACTCAAAATCTCCGTATGGTATAATAAGAAAACAAACTATCGAAAGGCGGGGCACCGATGGATATCGAGCGAACGGAGCGGTTTTATCGCGAGCTCAAGCAGTCTGATGTATGTGACTGCGCCTATTGCCGCAACTATGTAAAAGAGGTTAAAAAGGCCTATCCTGCCGTGACGGCGTATCTCCAAACGCTCGGCGTCGACATCGCGAAGCCGTTTGAAACGATGCCGCTCGAACTGGATGAAGATGGCCGGATGCCGTACATCGGGCCGCAGTACCTCGTCTTCGGCGCAGAAGCGGGCTTTGCCGCCGCGACGGTCAAGGATGCCAATGACGTCGAGGTCCGCCTCGCGCAGTCCCACCCGGACGACGATATTCGGGAGCCGCACTTTGTGATCGAGATATTCTCGATCTTCCTGCCGTGGACGGTGGAGGAAACGAAAGCCAAGCAGTGAAAAGATCTGTCGTTCTGTTTGTGATGGTCTCTTTTTTGCGCCGGCAGGCTGCGGCGCTGTTGAGCGCATCGCGGACGCGGGCGGCGAAAACCAAACGAGAGATAAAATGAGAAAGTGAGGAAACAGCATGAGTTCTGCGATCATCAAAATGAAGCGCGGGTCGGAGACCGACTTGGCGGAGGTATCCAAGAGCATTCTCGATGATTTCAAGGGCGATGTTGCCGAGCTGTCTCTGGAGCAGATGTCGGAGGTGAACGGCGTCAAAGTGCTGCTGCTCATTCTGGAGCGGTACTATATGAGAAACGGCAGCATGGCCGTCAGCACAGTGCAGATCATCGACTCCGGAGAAGTCCAGCAGGCGACGATCATCGGCACCGGAGGCGGCGAGGGCCTTATGAACATCAGTCTGGGCGCCAATCAGGATTTTGCGCGCAGGGTCGCCAAGGTTTTGGCGAAGCTCGGCTTTGAGGAAATCAGATCTTGATTTTGAGGAGGGACAAACGATGTACATTTATGTCATAACGATGATAGCGGCCACACTTACGATATATTTCAGCCTTGATGAGTATAAAAAGGGCAGCATGAGCACGCGCAATTTTAAGATCATCTGCGTATGCGAGAGTGTCGTGCTGCTCAGCCAGCTTTATTTTCTTTTGACTTGATGTAATTTTCAAATCAGTGAGGGGGCGCAGCCGCGCCCCTTTTCATTTTTTCGTCTTTGTGGTATACTTTGGGCAAAATCAAGGAAAAGCGAGGAAACGGTCATGGAAACCATTGCAGCCATCGCCACGGCGCAAAGCCCGTCGGCCATCGGCATCGTGCGCCTGAGCGGAGAGGAGACGCGGCGCGTGCTCGCCGCGCTGTTCACGCCCGCAAGCGGCATGGCGGTCGAAGCGCTTCCGTACCGCCGCATGACCTATGGCGACATCCGCTCGGCGGACGGCACGCTGCTCGACCGCGGCATGGCGGTCTGTTTTTCCGCCGCTCACAGCTACACGGGCGAGGAGAGCGCCGAGCTCCACTGCCATGGCTCGCCGGTCGTACTGAGCGAGGTGCTGCAAGCGGCATTTGCCGCGGGCGCACGGCAGGCGCGGCCCGGTGAATTCACGCAGCGGGCGTTCCTGAACGGAAAGCTCGACCTCACCGAGGCTGAGGCAGTCATTGACCTCATCAACGCCGAGACGGCGGAGAGCGCGCGCAATGCCGCGGCCCAGCTCTCCGGCGCGCTGCGCCGCCCGATCGAAAGTGTTTATGACAAGCTGCTCGACGTTTCGAGCCGTTTCTACGCCGTCGTCGACTACCCCGACGAGGACATTGAAGACCTCTCGCGCGAGGAGACCGAGCGCACGCTTTTATGCTGTGAAGAGACGCTTTCTGATCTTCTCGGCACGTTCGCACGCGGGAAAGTGCTCAAAAACGGCGTCGCGACCGCCATCATCGGCGCGCCGAACGCAGGCAAGAGCTCACTTTTGAACGCGCTCGTCGGCTTTGACCGTGCCATCGTCACAGACATCGCGGGCACGACGCGCGACACGGTGGAGGAAAAGGCAACGGTCGGCGGCGTGCTGCTGCGCCTCATCGACACGGCGGGCCTACACGAGACGGACGATCTCGTCGAACAGCTCGGCGTCGAGCGATCGAAAAAAGCGGTCGAGGACGCTGATCTGATCCTCGCGCTGTTGGACGGCAGCACGGGACTGCCGGCATCCGAGGCGCGGGCAGCAGAAATGCTTGCTCCGCTGGAACTTGCCGCGAAAAGCGGCAAGCTGTGGCTGCTGCTGCTGACAAAATCCGACCTCGGCGGCGGGGCAGGCATTGTCCCCAACAAGGACTGGCGCGCGCCCGAGGCGGTCATTTCGCTTTCAAGCGTGACGCACGAGGGCTTCGACGCGCTGGAAGCGGCGATCCGCACGCTTTACCCCGCGCCGAAAGGCGATACGTCCCTCGTGACAAACGCCCGTCAGGCCGACGCCATCCGCCGCGCGCTTGATAGCGTCCGTGCGGCGAAGGACGCGCTCCAAAGCGGCATGACGCCCGACGTTGTACTCACGGAAGTAGAGCAGGCGGAAAACGCCCTCGGCGAGCTCACGGGCCACACCGCGCGCGAGGACATGGTCGCGCGCATCTTCGAGCGCTTCTGCGTCGGAAAATAAGAGCTTATTTCAATAAAAGTGCCCTGAACGAACCGTTCAGGGCACTTTTTTATCAGATGCCGCATTCATTCAGCCGCTTTTTTCTCATAGTTGCCAAAAAACGCGGCGTATGATATCTTGAAAGAAAAGCCCCCGGTCAAAACTGTCTTGGAGGTGCGCCATGCCGAAGCGAAGCTGGAATTTGAACACCGTCTACATATCCGAGCGCCTGCAGGAGTGCCTGCGCCCGATCTCGCGCTGCGCGCTCACCACCGTGGTCGCGCCGATGGGCTACGGCAAGACGACGGCGGTGAACTGGTATCTTTTAGAGCGCGCCAAGCTCGACGAAGCCGCCGTTGTGCGTATCAGCGTGTATTCGGACAATCTGGCCATCTTCTGGAAAAGCGTGCAGGAGGCCTTTTCCCACGCGGGGCTCGATTTTCTGCGCGCCTACCCCTGCCCCGACGACGCCGCGGGCGGAAGCCTCCTGACGGACGATCTCTGCCACGCGCTCGCGGGCAAGCGGCCCTGCTATATTTTCATCGACGACTTTCACCTCTTGACCGACAACCGCGTGCCCGCCTTTCTCTGCACGCTGACGAACCGCCTGCCCGAAAACGTTCACCTGATCGTCGCAAGCCGCGACCGCTTCCTGCCCGCGGAGGAGATCCTGCGCCTTGGCGGCAGGCTCTACACCGTGGGTGCCGAGCAGCTGCGCCTCAACCACACGGAGCTCTCGATCTACGCCCACCGCTGCGGCACGGAGCTCTCGGACGCGCAGATCGAATCGCTGCTCTATTCGAGCGAGGGGTGGTTCTCGGCCATTTACTTAAATCTCCGCACGCTGCACGAGCGCGGCGAGCTGCCGAGCCGCAGCTCGGATATCTACGCGATGTTCTCCGCCGCAATGATCGACCCGCTGCCGTCAAAGCGGCGCGAATTTTTGGCCGTCATGGGTCTTGCGGACGAATTCACCGTCGAGATGGCTGAAACCGTCACCGGCAGCAAAAACACCGCTGCGATCTTACAGACGTTGACCGAGCAGAACGCCTTTGTCAAGCGCCTGCCGGACGGCGTGACGTTCCGCTTCCACCACATGATGAAGGACTGCGCCGAGCGCACGTTCCACACGATGGAGCCGCGGCGGCAGGCAGTTTACCATAATAGATATGGCGAGTGGTACAAAACGCATGGGCAATATCTGCATGCGCTCAAATTCTACTGTCTTGCCAAAAACTACGACGCGGCGCTGCGCGTCATCCAGCGCGACGCGGGCATCCTGCTCACGTCGCTTGGCGCGCAGCAGGTGCTCGACTTCATCGCCCACTGCCCGGTCGAAACGCTCAAGGAGCACCCGCTTTCGCTCCTCGTTCTGATGCGCAGCATGTTCACCTGGCGGCAGATCCCAAAGATGCTCGAGCTCAAGGAGCTGCTGCTCGCCGCAATCACCGAACACCCCGACTGGCCAGAGAGTGAGCGCGGCGACCTTCTCGGCGAGTGCGACCTCATCATGAGCTTTTTGATGTACAACGACATCTCCGCGATGAGCCGCCTGCACCGCAGCGCGAGCGCGCAGATGTCGCGCCCCGCCATCAGCATCCAGAAAAGCGGGGGCTGGACGTTCGGCTCGCCGTCGGTGCTGATGATGTTTTACCGCGCGTCCGGCGAACTCCAGAGCGAGCTCACCGAGATGGACGAGTGCATGCCGCACTACTATAAGATCACAAACGGCCACGGGCAGGGCGCTGAGACCATCATGCGCGCGGAGGCCGACTTCATGCGCGCCTGCTTTGCCGACGCGCAGATCATGCTCGAGCGCGCCTATGCGCAGATTGACGGCAACGGGCAGGAAAACATGGCCTTGTGCTGCGACTTTCTCGCCTGGCGGCTCTCGCTCTGCACTTCTTTCACGCCGCGCGAGTCCTTTGAGCAGCGGCGTGAGGCGCTGCTGCAGCAGCACAACGTCGCATGGCTCAACATTCTGCAAAGCTCCTGCGCCTATTACTATGCGCTGCTGGGACTGCCCGAAAAAATTCCCGCGGTCTTCCGCGAGCATCAACTCGCCTCCATCCACTTCCTCGCGCCCGGAAAGCCGATGATGGAGCTCATCGAAAATCAGGTCTACCTCGCCCAGGGCGAATATGCCAAGGTCATTGGCCACAGCGAAGCGCTGCTCGGTATGTGCGAGGCGATGCACTATGCGCTCGTCGCGCTGCACATCCGCCTTCAGACCGCCGCGGCCTACGAAATGCTCGGCAAGCGCGAGACGGCAGACGAGCTTTTGACCTCTGCCCTCGCCGCGGCGGAGCCGGACGCGCTCTATCTGCCGTTTGTCGAAAATTACCGCTATCTCAAGACGGCGCTCACGCGCGGCGCGGGTGCGAAATTTGCCGCGTTTGTCCGGACGGTCACACCGCTTGGCGAGGACTTTGTGCGCCGCTGCGACGAAAAGCGTGCGGAAGGCTCCCGTCCCGCCGCCCTCGCGGGCCTCACCGAGCGCGAAAGCGCCATCGCCGCGCTCGTCGCCAAGCGCCTGAGCAACCGCGAGATCGCCGAGCAGCTCTTTCTGTCCGAGGGAAGCGTGAAGCAGTACATCAATCAGATCTATTCTAAGCTTCTCATCACAGGCGACGTGCGCACCAAGCGCAAGCGGCTCGCCGAGCTCGCCGCGCCGAAGAGCTAAGGCACAGCAAGGACGCAGCACGCCTATTTTGCATTGATATTCCTAAGAAATTATCTAACCTTTGGTTAATACCAACTTTTTTCGATCCACCGTACAATGGCTGTACGGTGGATCTTTTATTTTCCGGAGGGGAGGAATGCCTTTGTACCGAAAATACATCTCAGCCGTCACACCGCTCCCGGACTACATTCTTCGGGTGGACTTTGTCTCCGGCAGCCGCCTGCTGCTCGATATGAAGCCGTATCTCGACAAGCTCCGCTTCCGCCCGCTTGCCGATCCCGCGGTGTGGAACAGCGCCATGACGAACGGCATCTTTGTCCGCTTCGACAACGTGGAGCTGAGCCATGACGAAATTCTGTCCATGGCGGAACGGGCGCACTGAGCGCGCCGATTTTTCAAAATTGAGAGGAGAACAACATGAAAAACGCTTGTAAACACTTTGCCCTTTGCACTCTGACACTGATCCTTTGCCTCGCCCTCGCCGCCTGCGGCAGCGACAACTCCGGCGACTCCGCGGACTACGGCAACGACTCCACTGTGCCGTCGACGATCGACGGCTTTGTCAAGGAAAGCTACGACAGCTATGATTACAGCGCTTTCGAAGGTTACTATCTGCCCGACAGCGGCACGGACTTCGACTATCTCATCATCGACACCAACGGTTCGCGCTGGCGCATCGGCAACAACGACGACCTCGCCGCCAGCGGCTATTTGCAGTACGACGCGGACTATGACTGCATCTACGCCTACAACGAGCACGACGGCGTCGCCTATCAGTTCTCCGCCGACGGCAGCAGCGTGAACATCTATTCGCTCGGCTCGTTCACCTATGAAATGAGCCTCGACGAGTTCGACGCGCAGGCCGAAGACTACAACAGCAGCGACAGTTCGGTCGATCTCTCTTACCTTGCGGGCATCTGGTATCTGGACGGTGATCTCGACGCCGACAGCTACATCTACATCGACAGCAGCGGCGGTCTCTGGGGTCTCTACGAGCGCGCGCCCGGCGCGGAGGCGACCGAGGTCGACGGCGGCTTTATCTCGGCCCCGACCGATGTGGACGACGTGTACTATGCCGTTTCCACGACGTATCAGGACGTCACCTATGAATTCACGCTTTTTGACACCGATTCCATCGTGTGGGGCGGCGAGAACGACTACTACGAGCGTCTTGAGTAAGCCGTTTTGAAACGTGAAGAAGGGAGAAAAGAAGATGAAAACTTCCCATCATTTCCTTGCGGTGCTGCTTGCGATTCTGCTCTGCCTGAGCCTGACCGCCTGCGGCGACAGCAGCGATGACGTCACGGGCGACGACTGGCGCACGAGCGGCGTGGTCGCCGCCGAGGGCACCATCACACACGAGGGCGAGGGCAGCGTCAAGGTGCTCGTCACCGTAGGACCTGAGAGCGCAGCCTTCTACCGCGACGAGCCAGAGCAGGAGCTCTTCGACAGCGTGTCCTTCCCCGTGACGGTCGAGGACGCGAACGACGACGGCACGGGCTTTGACATTTCGTTCGACGACATCACCGGCGATGGCGAGAGCGACGTCGTCGTGACGTTCCAGCACGCCGACATGAGCACGACGCAGATGGTCTGGTTCTGGGATGCCGACGAGCGCTATGTCTTCGAGCCGGATTACTCCTACTTCCACGAAAACGGCGTGCAGACCGACCTGAACGACACGCCCTATTTCTCTGACAACGGCTTACAGATCAACGCTGCGGTCAACACGGGCACTTATCTTCTGGAAAACGGTGTTGCCTGCTACTCTGGCCTTGGCGACGGCTATGAGAGAAACGACTGCTACTGGGAGGTCATCAAGCACAGCGACCAGTCGCACGACGGCATCCGCGAGATTCAGTTCGACGCCATCTGCTACATTCCCGAGAGCTCCATCCCGTACTTCACCGAGCAGTACATCACCAACACCGACAGCGAGCTCTACGACTACTACACCGGCATGTGGTTCACCGCCGCCACCGCCTACGGCAACAGCCAGCGCGGCGACAACTACTATGTTCATACCATCAATTATAACGGCAACGAATACCTCATCGAATTCGCCTACTCGACCGACTGGCAGTACAACGTCAGCGATTGGGCGATGGTGCTGACCAAGAGCTACATGGTCTACCTGCCCGACGATTACGACGGGCTGGTCTTCGCCGCCATGCCACAGCTCGACAACTATAAGGACTGCGCCAGACGGATGCAGCTCGATAGCATCGCGCCCGAGGCGAGCATCATGGACATTGACCTTGTCGACCCCTACAACACGCTGTTTTTCAGCATTTGCTACTAAAAAGGCGGTGAACAGCATGACGCACCGAACGTATCTTCTTCCGCTCGTGCTCGCGCTGCTGCTCCTGCTGAGCCTGACCGCCTGCGGCGACAGCAGCTCTGATGATCCGCAAAGCGGCTATGAGACCGTCATGGACATGGAATTTCTCGACGGGATGTGGAGCATCGACGGCACCTCGAGACTGTACTTTGACAGTGAGGAGGGCTTCTATGCCTACCGCACCGGCTGGGGTCTCGGCGGGCGCGGAGAATTTGAATTGTCTGAGGCGAGCGGCCGGCCGATGATCTTTTTCAACGGCTTTCTCTACAATTTTCTCCTGCGCGACGACGGCGTGCTGCTACCGAACCAGAACGGCGAGGGCAGCGGGCTCACCATCCACCGCCACACCTTCCTCCGCGACGACGAGGCGGAGATCGTCGAGTGGGATAAAAGCAACTGGGACGGCATGTGGCAGAACGCCCTGGGCGAGACCATCGTCATCGACTCGTCCCTCATGCAGTACATCGCCTGCTCACCGGACTATTCCATGAGCGGCACGATGAACGACGAGGGCGAGGGCATGGGCCTCTACCTCTACGACAACGGAACGCGCGCCTACCTCTGCCCCAGCGACGACGGCAATAGCTTCACCCTCTCCGCCGAACGCTTTGGCCGCTACGGGGACGATCAGCACTTTGACGGTGTCTTCTACCGCAACGCCGACTTCTACACCTACACGGACATGGAAAACGCGGAGTTTTACGAAGACGAATACTCCACCTTCTATATCTGGTACTACGACGGTGTGAACCGTTACCTTCTGGGCAACGATTATACCATCGGCGACGACGGCCTTGCCTACCACGACGAAGACGGTCTCGTCTATCCCGCGGGCTGGATCCCCGAAGCGCCGTATGATCCCGCTGACGACTGGGGCGAAAACTGGATGGACAACTGGGATATTTGAAAACGCCATGATAAAGGATGGATGTGAAATGACAGGAAGAGGAAAACTCAGCGACGCCGAGCTTTCGAAAAAGCTCGGGCACTATCAGAAAATGTCGCGCGTCTGGATCCTGGTGGGCCTTTTTGGCGCGTTGAGCGGCACGGTCTCGTACTTTGCCGTGCAGGACACCGCGCTCAAGGCCATCCTGACGGGGGTGCTGTTCTTCGGCGGCGTCTGCTGCGCGGTCTTTTTGGGCGGCAGCGCGCAAAAGAAGCTCCATGCCCTGATACAGGAGCAGTTTGGAGACTTTTTCCGTGCGGAATGGGAAAAGGCCTTCGGCCCGGATATGCACACACCGGAAATGTGCGTTGACGAGCCGTTTCTCCGGACGTTCCACCTGCTGGACGGTCAGTGGGAGGAATGTACGGTTGAGAATTTCCATGAGGGCGATTATCGCGGCGTGCATTTTTCCGCCGCCAATGTGCGGCTGGACCATGTGTATGAGCGAGGGTGCGGTCACGAAGGCTATGAGACCTGCCACGAGATGGTCTTCAAAGGCCTCGTGCTGCGCTGCGAAACGCAGACGCCCGCCCCCTCCCCCGTCCTCGTCAACGCAAGGACGGAGGACAGTCCGCGCGGCGCAGCGACGGGCGATGAGTTGTTTGACCGATGCTTCTGCGTCACAGCAGAGCCGGAGCAGGATGTCCTCTCCCTTCTTGCCCCGCAGTTTATGGAGCTGATGAACGAGTTCAGGCAGCGCGTCGAAGGACAGCTTTTGGGCTTCCGCTGGGAAGGCCGGGTGCTCTCGCTGGCGGTGGAAACAGACTATGGCTTTGCCGCCGTTGCCAGTAATGTAGACCTGCGCGACCTTGACGCCCTGCACCGCAGCTATTGCGCGTCGCTGCACGCAATGGAGGAAACGCTGGATCTTCTGCTGAAAAACACCGCTCTTTTTGCGGCGCGGGACTGAGAAAGGATGATACGATGGAAAAAAATCAAACAATGACAGACGAACAGCTCGCGCGCGAGCTGCAAAACGGCAAGCGCGGCGGTGGCCGCGGCAAGCTCCTCACGGTGATTGGCTGCGCCGCGACGGCGATCGGTATTTTCACCTCGGTCACGGCGCTGACGGTCATCGGCATCGTCGTCGCGCTGCTGGGGCAGGGCGTTCTGAACAAGCACCAGAAGGCCGCCGGAAAAGCGGTCTTTGAGTCCCTCGTGCCGGAGATCATGAACGCGAATTTTGAAGACGTGCAGCCCATCGGAAAGCAAAACCTTGTGGATATCAAGGGTTCAAACATTCCGCTGCCGTCATACGTCTACGACAGCGCCAGCGGCCGCATCGACTTCACCTACCGCGGCCTTACGTCCGAGCTCTGCACCGTCACGCTGACGGATGTGGACGAATACCGCAACGAAAACAACGACATGATGGAGTCCGCCGAGCGCGTGGTCTACAATGGTCAGTGGATGGCCTGCGAGCTTGGCAAAACGTACCCCGCCGAACTCACGTTCTGGCCGCGCGGCAAGCTCGACAAGCTCTTCCGCGCAAAAACCATCAAGACGGATTACGAGGACTTCAACAAGCACTTCAACCTGAGCTGCGATGATGCCGACTGGGCGCTGCGCTTTTTGAGTCCCAGCCGCATGGAGCGCATTCTTGCGCTCACCAACACCGCCTTCGGCGATTTTTCCGTCAGCCTGCACGCCGATGGGACGCTATACATCGCCGTACACAGCGGCCGCGGCTTTTTCGATGTCGGCAAGGGCAAGGAGCCGCCCGACGCGCTGCGCCGCCGCTTCACCCGCGAGCTCAAGTGGTGCACCGACATGATCGACGTCTTCCGCCCTGCGGCGGAGTGAAGAAAGGAGCGGTCGTATGCAGCTTTGGGTCGCAGCACTGCTGTTTTTTCTGTCCATCGCGTGCATCGTGCTATCGGCGCGAAAGCTCCGGCAAAAGAGAACGCTTCGCGTCGCCTGCATCGCACTCTGCGCTGTGATCGCCGCGGCCTGCGCGGTCTATATCGCGCTGACGGCGATCATGCTCTACGCGGCGAGCACGAAGTGATCTTCTGCACTTCATGCAAAGGAAAAAGCCCATCAGCTCGACGAGCTGATGGGCTTTTGTTCTGTTATTTTGGGTGGAAATTACGCTTTTTTACTTCTTCTCCACCGCGCGGCCGATCAGGTAGCACACCGCGGCGACCACCATGCCATTGATCGAGGCGATGCCCCAGTGCACCAGATTTGCTACCACCGCGCCGAGCACCACGCCGAGCACCGCGAACCAGTTGACCGTCTCGCTGACCTCCACGTCCTGATACTTTTCCTTGTTCAGGAAATAGCCCAGCACCAGAATGATACCCACTGGCGGCAGCGTGCAGTTCAGGATGTTCAGCCAGCCGCAGAAGTTCCAGTACAGCCAGACGGCGAGCACCGTGCCGATGATGCCGGAGACAAGCACCATGGGCTTCTTTTTCTGGCCGAAGATGTTGGCAAGGCCGAGGCCCGCGGAATAGAGCGCGTTGTCGTTCGTCGTCCAGATGTTCAGGCCCAGGACCAGGATGGCGAGGTAGAACAGACCGAGGTTGATCATCACCTCGAAGATGTCGTTGCCGCCCACATAGACCGACGAGACACCGCCGAAGAAGAACATCAGAGAGTTGCCGATGAAGAACGCGATCACCGTTGTGATGGCGCCCACCTTGCCGCTTTTGGCAAAGCGGGAGAAGTTCGGCGTCGCCGTGCCGCCGGAGACGAACGAGCCAACGACCAGTCCCGCGCCGCCGATCACCGTCAGCGTGCCGCTGGACTTGGCAAACTGATCGACGATCGTGCCGTCGCCGCGCATGACGGCGAGCACCATCGCGACCGTTCCCAGTACCGCCACCATCGGGACGGCGATATAGCTGACGATCGTGAGCGACTTGATACCGAAGTAGGCCGAGGCCGTCATGCAGATACCGGCAACGATCACCAGCGCCCACTCCGCCGTCTTGCTGCCGCCCAGCAGCTCATTGGCGACCGGGATGGCAAACATGGCGATGCCCACGCCGAACCAGCCGATCTGCGTGAACGAGATCATGGCCGAGGGCAGATACGAACCCTTGACGCCAAAGGCCTTGCGGGCCAGAAGATCGAGGCTCATGCCCGTCTCCGCGCCCACGTAGCCCAAAAGTCCCGTGTACAAGCTCAAGATCACGCCGCCGACGATCATCGACACGACGAAGCCCTGAAAATCCAGGCCGTCCGCCAACTGCTGGCCCACCCACATGCTCGCGGAGAAAAAAGTGAAGCCCAGCATGATCATAAACATGGTCACGATGCCGCGTCGGGCGCTTTTCGGCACGATCGCCTCTGCGTAGTCAATATCCACTACCGTCTTTTCATTCTTCATGCGTTCTGTCCTCTCTAATCTATAAATTCTTTAAAGGATATACTTTCTCAAGGTCGTGGTAAACTCGTCGATCCGCTGGCGCGCGATCTCCTTCAGCGAGACATCGCGCATGCCCTCCACAAAGCCGCGCTCCTGCTGATAGAGCCAGCGCGTCGTCTTTTTGTCCAGTTTTTCATAGTGACAGTCCTTCAGCCAGTCCTCGTAGGAGATCGGCAGCGGATGCCCGAGCTTTTCCTCGAGCAGCGCTTGCTTGTCGATGCTGTCGGCGCGCTCTAAGACGCCGTTCCAGAATTCGAGCACCTCTTCAATATGCTCGTGGATCTCGTAGCGGCGGGCGCCGCCGTCGTAGATCGTGCACTTTTCAAAAAGGGGATTCTGCATCGAGAGCGTCTCGCGACGGAAGGCAGGGGCAATGATGCCGCCTTTCCAGTAGAAGTCGATCAGCGCGCGGTTGATGCCGGAAACGCCCTTGTTTCCCTCTTCATAGCAGCTGAAAATGCCCTCGTAATACACCGTGACAAATCCCTCAAAGCCCGGCCAGTATACACGGATCTCCTGCGTCAGCTTTTCCAGGATCTCGACGCCCTGCGTGCCGCCGATCGTGAAGAGCACGATGTTGCGCAGCTTGGCCCCCTGCTTGCGGTAATAGTCGATCACATAGCGCAGGCAGTTCACAAGCGTCTCGCCGGAGGCGATGATGTCGCCGATCAGCAGCGTGCTGTTCGGCACGGTAGCGAGCTTGCAATATTTGATCTCAAGGCCCGTCATCTCGCCGTTTTCAAAAACGCGCTCGCTCGACATAAAGCTGATGTCGTGGACGCGGATGTGCTCTTTGTAGCAGCTCTCCTCCAGCGGGTAGTTCAAGGCTCCCCGCAGGATCGAGAGGATATTCGCCGACGTGATCTTCTTTTTCTCCTTCAGGTAGTACATCATCTGCGAGGTCGCCGTCACAAGCGAGGCGTACACCTCGTAGCCCACCACCTCCGGATGATTCATCAGCTTTCGCGTCTCAGCTTCTGAGACAATGTAATACTCGTTGAGGAAGTGTCCCCCCTCCAGCCGGTAGCAGTCCACGCCCTGATCGCAGAACTCCGGCACGATCTGAACGTCCTTCCAATTTTCGATCATCGCTCTCTCCTCCTAAAAAAAGACCACCTGTCGAAGAATCGACAGATGGTCCATATTCTAAATATGAAAAACAAAAAGGAAAACGAAATGACATTTGTTGCGTTTTTTCAGCAGCATAGCAGACGTCCTCCCTTTTTTCAACTTATGACATTATATGGATAACGTCATATTTTGTCAATACGCATTTTGCAATGCGGCGCAAGCGCCGTTTTCCTATTCCCTGCGTACCCGCAGGGTGCGGACAAAGGGGGCCATTCTCTCACGTGAGAGAATGGCCCCCTTTAAATCCCCCAAGAGA
>ERZ827197.119-NODE-119-length-111937-cov-6.199407_pt1 | contig 111937 bp, 118 predicted proteins | sample MGYA00519867_ERZ827197 | MGnify/ENA primary metagenome ERZ827197 (study PRJEB31778, sample SAMEA3449278) | human gut metagenome | biome: human gut; feature: human-associated habitat; material: faeces | place: United Kingdom | collected 2010/2012 ...
GGTCGCCGAGCGCGAGCTGTTCCGCACGCTCGACCTGGGCTCGGCGCTCAACGCCGCCCGCGCCGCCGACGATGAGGACGCCCGCATCGCCGCCATGCGCGAGGCGGTCGAGTCCAAGCCCGCGCCGTGCCCCGCGCCGAGGCGCCAGGCGGAACCCGCCGCCGCGGCGCGCCCCGAGCTGTCCTGCGCGTGGACGGTCGAGATCCCGTCCGCGACCCGCTCGCAGATGGAGCTGCTCGCCGCGGCGCTGCGCGAGCGAGGCATCACCGGCACCATCAAGTGCAGGGGGGTGCGCTAGATGGCCGACGAGAAGATGACGCTCTCCCAGGCGATAGCCAAGGTGCAGCGCTCCGTGACCGTCCCCAAGGCGCGCTACAACGCGTTCGGGAAGTTCAGCTACCGCTCGTTCGAGGACATCGTCGCTGCGCTCAAGGAGCCCCGCAAGGAGGCGGGCGTGGCGTTCACGCTCCAGGACGGCATCTGCAAGGTGGGCGAGCGCTACTACGTCGAGGCGACGTGCACGCTGTTCTTCGAGGACGGGCACGGCGATACGAGGGAGTTCAAGGCCTACGCCCGCGAGGCGGAGCACAAGAGCGGCTCCGATGACGCGCAGGTGACCGGCATGGCATCTAGCTACGCGCGCAAGTACGCGCTGTGCGGCCTGTTCGCCATCGACGGGCAGAGCGACCCGGACGCGCTGTCGGACAAGCCCGAGAAGGAACCGCCCGAGAGCGGCGGCTTCACGGCGAAGTGCAAGGCCTGCGGCACGGCCTACACCTTCGAGTCGAAAGAGCAGTACGAGGAGTTCAAGAAGCATCCCGGCTGTTGCGCCACCCCGACGTGGCGCGTCCTGTAGGCCATGCAGGACATGTACGCGCAGCGCGAGGAGCTGTTCGAGCGCCTCATGGCGGAGCTGGACACGCTCAGGCGGACGGGCCAGCAGTACGCCGAGAACGAGGCCGACTACCGCAAGGCCCTGCGCATCGCCATCCTCGAGGAGCGCTCCAAGGGCACGCCGGTGACCATCATCGGCGACCTGTGCCGGGGGCGCGAGGAGATAGCCGAGAAGAAGCAGCTGCGCGACTGCGCGGAGGCGCTCTACAAGGCATCGAGCGAGGCGATCATGGCCCTCAAGCTGCGAATCAAGACAGTGGACGCCGACATCCAGAGGACATGGACGAGCGGCGGAGAGGAGACATACAGATGAGCATCAACAGAGTGGTCGTGTCGGGCAATCTGACCCGAGACCCCGAACTGCGCGCCACGCCGGGCGGCACTCAGGTGCTGGGCTTCGGCGTGGCCGTCAACGACCGCCGCCGCAACCAGCAGACGGGGGAGTGGGAGGACTACCCGAACTTCATCGACTGCACCATGTTCGGCAACCGCGCCGAGGCGCTCTCGCGCATCCTGCGCAAGGGCATGAAGGTCGCCATCGAGGGGAAGCTGCGCTACAGCTCCTGGGAGGACAAGAACGGTGGCGGCAGGCGCTCGAAGGTCGAGATCATCCCCGACGAGGTCGTCCTCATGAGCCAGAACCCCAACGGCCAGCAGGCCCCGCAGCAGTACGCGCCGCAGGGATACCAGCAGCAGTACGCGCCCCAGCAGGCACCGCGGGCATATGCCCCGCAGCCGGCGCCGCAGCAGCCCGCGCCGCAATGGAACGCCCAGCAGGCCTACCAGCAGGCCCCGCAGGCTGCTCCGCAGCGGCCCCAGCAGGCACCGCAGGCCGCGCCGCAGCCGGCACCGCCGCAGCCGGCACCGCAGCAGCCGGCACCGCAGCAGCCGGCACCCGCCCAGCAGCAGCTGGACGTGTACGACGAAGACATCCCGTTTTAGCGGCGAGGGGATGCAGATCCTAGATTCCCTGGTCGACGGGCCGCTCCTTCTCGGCAACCGCAGGGAGGGCGACGAGCTGATAGGCATGATCGTCCGGTACCTGCGCACCGGGGAGGTGCCGGAGCCGCGCACGGACAGCCAGAGGGCCATCCTCGCCGCCGTGCGGCCCGTCATGGAGACCTCCCGCTCACGCATCGTGGCGGGGAGCAACGGGGGAAGCAAACAGCCAAGCAACGATGCAAGCAAACAGCCAAGCAAACAGCCAAGCAAAACGGCAAGCAAACCGGAAAGCAAGACGGAAAGCAAAGCCGCAAGCAAACGACCAAGCGAAGAGGAAGAGGAAGAGGAAGTAGGAATTACGGAGAAAGGGAAGGGGAAACGGGCGCGTTTCCGCGCCCCCTCTCCCGCGGATGTCCGCGAGTACGCGGCGGCCTACGCCGAGTCCAGGGGCATCGCCCTCGGCTCCGTTGACTTCGACCCCGACTACTTCGTCGACTACTACGAGTCCAAGGGCTGGAAGGTCGGCAAGGCACCGATGAAGGACTGGAAGGCCACGGTGCGCAACTGGCTGAGGTCCTCGAAACCGAGGGGAAAGGAGGCATCGGGCGATGACTACAGCGTCTACGACTAGCCCGAAGTTCCGCATCTGCCCGCACTGCGGCAAGGTGCTCAAGGCGAGATACACCGACGCGCTCGCCGAGGCCACGGGCATCAGGATGTTCTGCGGCTACGAGGAGTGCGACTGCGCCGGGGCCGAGGCCGACAGGCGCGAGGCCGAGGAGCGCGCAGCCCGCAAGGCGGCGGAGGACAGGGCCGAGGCCCTGAGACGCCGCTACCTGCGCGCCGGCGTCCCGGAGCGCTACCTCTCGCTCGACCACGTCAAGGCGGGCGTGCTCGCCGACAAGATGGGCCGCGGGAAGTGGCTCTACCTCTGGGGCGACGTCGGCACCCGCAAGACCACCTGCGCGGCGGCTATCGCCAAACGCCTCGCCGACTCCGGCTCGCAGGTCCTGATGGTGCCGATGTACCGCATCCTCGACGAGATCCAGCGCAGCTTCCACGACGGTGGCGACCCGCTGAAGCGCTACTGCGAGGTTGGGTACCTCATCGTCGACGACCTGGGCAAGCGCAGGCCGACGGGCTTCGTGCTCGACAGCCTGTTCCAGCTGGTCGACAGACGCTACTCGGCGATGCTGCCGACTTGCGTCACGACGCAGTACCGCCCGGGCGAGCTTGTCCGAAGGCTCGCCGAGCAGGGCGACCCGGACACCGCCAAGGCCATCGTGTCCAGGCTCCGCCACGGCGCCGAGGTCGTGGAGTTCACCGGCCCGGACGGGAGGCTCTCATGATCCTCGACGCGGGCCTGCTGAGGGGATGGCCGAAGGAGCGCGCCGAGCTCTACGGCAAGCCGCACCTCGGGGCGAGGTACACGCACGACACGGCATACGAGCCGACGCAGGCCCGGTGCGCGGTGTGCGGCAGGCGCGCCTCCAACTGCCACCACGTCGCCCGCAGGTCGTGGGGAAAGACGTTCAGGCTCGTCACGCCAAACGGGTTGTGGGAGCTGCGCAGCCCGCTGTTCGCCCTGTGCGGCTCCGGCACGACCGGTTGCCACGGGAAGTTCCACGACGGCGGCCTCAGGGCCGAGTGGGTATGGCGCACCGGGGCGGCCGAGGAGGCATGGTGGTCCGGCACATTGCTCAGGGAGTATCCGCCGCACAGCCCCGACCTCTACATGTTCGGCTACTGGGCCATCACCGACCGTTACGGAAATGAGATCATCCGAGAGGTGAAATAACGATGGAGATCACCAACTGCGAGCAGTACGTGCTCGCCGAGCTTGACTACGAGCAGCGCCGCAACGAGCGCCTCGTGGCCGAGAACAACAAGCTGGTCAAGCAGCTCGACGCCATGACAAAGATGGCCAACGGCTACCGACATATCATCAACCGGCCCAAGACGCCCATCGAGGCGCTCGCGGACAGGGTCATGCGCGAGGAGATGCTGACCCGCTTCACCTACGCCGAGGTCACGGACGTCAAGAGCGCGTTCAGCGGAAGGCTGCTCGACTTCGACGAATGGTGCCACGATGCGATGCGATATGTGGCGCTGGCGGACGACGTCGGCGAGGAGGAGTTCACCCGGTTCATGCGCCGGGACCTCAAGAGGATCTACGACAAGAAGGTGGCCAAGCGTGCCGAGCAGAGGCCGCCGTGCCCGACAAGAGCGGCAGGGCGGGCCGATGAATGACGAGAGGGCCGTCGCCGCGGCCATCCACGCCGGGCTCCAGAGCGACGACGTGACCGACCTGTACACGGGCGACTGCAGGGGCTGCGGCGAGTGCTGCTCGCGCTTCCTGCCCGTGAGCCCGTTCGACCGGGTGCGCCTCGAGACGTACGTGCGCCGGAACGGAATCGAGCCCGCCGAGCCCAGGGCGGAGTACGACCTGCTGTGCCCGTACCTGACGGACGGGCGCGAGTGCGCGGTCTACGCCGCGAGGCCCGAGATCTGCCGGGCGTACCGGTGCGACAGGCACAAGAGGGGCGAGCTCGGCATGTTCTTCGGCGCGGAGTGCGCCGAGGTGACCGACATGCGCGAGCTCGCGGAGGCGATGGCCCGCGACGTCTACAGGAAGGAGCAGGGGAATGGCTAGGAACGTCTACGGCGGCTACTGCCGCGAGTGCGGCAGGTGGACGCCTCCCGGTTTCGGGCACTTCGAGCGCTACCGCGGCGGCTGGCGCGTCCACTGCGTCGAGTGCGCGAGCGGGCGGAAGCTGCCGCCCGAGGGAGACCAGGCGGCGCAGGACATGCGGCGCCACGTAAGGAACATGGTGAACGACGGAAGGTACGGGAAGAGGGGATACAGATGACGGGGAACGAGAGGCCGGACATCTATGCGGACGGACTCCGGGAGGAGCGCTGTGAGAACTGTCTGCACTGCTGCGCGACGGTGCTGCGCACCGTCCACGGCGTGGAGCGCACCGAGTACGAGTGCGGGCGGCGCCCGGAGTTCGTGCACCGCACGCAGGGGCTCGCCAGGTGCAACTACTGGGAGGCGCGATGAGCGGATGGGATGAGCTCGGCCGCGAGCAAGACATGGCCGCGGCGAGGGCCGTCGGCTACCTCGAGGGCATGAGCGCGTGGCTGTGGTCGCATGTCGGCCCAGACCTCGCGGACGGCGCGGTCGCCGAGTACGACAGGAGCCTGGAGAAGATCGCGAGGGCGATGGGTCTGGAGGTGATGCACGGATGAGCGTCGAGTTGCCCAAGGATGCCGAGGGGTGCGAGATTCCGCTGGACACCTCGAAGTTGTTTATCTCAGATGGAACTATGGTTCATGTCTTGAGGTTCGAGTACATGTACCACACCCATGACGCCCATGACGCTTGGTTTGTGTATATCGAGCGCACGCCCGGCGAACACATGACTTTGCGTGCCTGTGACGTACATCTCACCCCGCCCGACAGCTGGGGGAAGCTGCTGGAGGACTTGGGGCGAGCCGGGAGTCATGACGACACCATCAGCCCGTATTGTCGGTACCTTAACCCCACCGGCAAATGCTCGGCCTGTCTGGCTTACCCCGGCTCTAGTACTTGCGACTACCAAAGCGGGCGTGCCTTCAGGGACATTTTCAAACGCATCCGCAAGCTGAGGGGTGAGGACTGATGACGACGCACAGGCTCAAGATTCAAGAGCAATACGCCGACGCCGTCCTGAACGGCACCAAGACGTTCGAGGTCCGCAAGAACGACCGGGGCTACGAGGTCGGCGACAAGATCGTATTCGACGTTGTCACGAACGAAGGCTACGCCGTCGGGGAAGCAGCCAGGCATCCGCTCAACGGTGAAGTCTACCGAATCGACTACATCCTCGACGACTTCGAGGGCCTTGCCCAGAAATACGTGGCGCTGGCCATATCCAAGGTGGACGAATGATTACCGATGAAAAGCGCCGCGAGGCGGCGGCGAAGGAGGTATAGCCATGGCATACAGCGACTACGGCGCGTTCGTGTACCTCAACGGCGAGCGCAGAACCGACAAGGAGGACGTAGGCGTATACGACACCGACGAGGGTTCCCTGCCTACTGGACTCCGCGTGTACGCGAACATCATGAAGCACCATGACGGATTCGAGTGGTTCGAGTTCTCGCACCATGGAGTCATGGGCGACGGCAATGTCCGCGTCGGGTGCTACAAGCAGGGTTGGCCGGAGGTCTACGAGTGGGAGGACGGCGAGGACAAGCCGACCATATACACGTTCGATGACCTTTCCCGCAAGTTCGGGTGGGACGGTTACAAGGAGTACGGCGACACGAGGTACGCCGCAGACGAGTACGACGAGGAGTTCGACTTCCTTGGATGGCACTTCCACTTCTGGGGCGACGATACCGGCGGTACTCCGAGGTATGGGGCGACCATGAGCCGCGACGGAGAGACCTGGGAGTGCGACTACGACTGTATGTTTGGAGCTGGTTTCGATGACATTCACTAGCGAAGAGCGACGCGAGATGGCTGAGAACCTGCGACACCTGACTATCGGCCACTCCATCCAGTACAAGGAGCAGTTCTTCGACGAGCTTGCCGAGGTGGTGGTCGGCTTCGAGGACTACCATGACTTCGATGTTGTCCTCGATAAGCTCGCTGATCTCATTGACCCGGAAGGGGGAGACGATGATTAACGACGAGGAGCGCAAGCGAGCGGTGGCTGAGTTGCGCGAAGCATCGACCGGGGCATACCGCCACGTTGATTCACTCGACGTGATTGCAAACTCAATCGGCGTCGAGGTGGACGGCAAGTTCATTCACGAGGTTGAGAACGAGACGTACGCGGCCCTTGCAGACCTAATCGACCGTCCGACATGTCACAACGTCGCCGACTACACCAAGGAATCATTCAAGTGCTCAGAGTGCGGGTGCCGCGTGCTGGTGCCCGGCGACAGGCCGGACGGTGTGCTCGTCGTGACCTCCGAGGCGTTCCCAGTCGACTGGTACTCATGCCCGGTCTGCGGGGCGGTGGTGGTGGAAGATGAAGCGTATTAAGTTCGCAAGGCCGGTCGATTGCCCGACGTGCGGTGCGACCCCGTCGCACCAGAAGTGGAAGCCGCGCAAGCTGGTCTACACCAACGAGATGGTCGCGATAGGGGACGTCGACCCAGTCGACGCCGTCCACTGCCCTAGGTGCGACCTCGTCTTCGGCGTCGTGCATTACGAGCATGACGACACGTACATCACGAGCTGGACCGAGTTCGAGACTGTCCCACGGTATTGCCCGTGGTGTGGGGAGGATTTGACTGATGATTAGCGACGAGCAGCGCCGCGAGGCGGCGGCGAGCCTGCGCGGGTCGAGGGGCTTCTTCAACAGCCTGCCGAGGACCGTCCTCGAGCCGTTCATATTCGACATCTTCGAGCGCGTGCTCGAGTGCGTCGGCTATACGGAGGGCAACGTATTCGACTATCTCGCCGACCTCGTCGACCGCGGCGAGTGCGAGAACGTCTACGACGGGAGCGTCCAGGACTCGTGCGACAACGGCTTCCTGTGCTCGGTCTGCGGCTGCAAGGTCGAGGACGAGGAGCACTACCGCGTGAGCGGCGTCTGGAACTATTGCCCGCAGTGCGGGAAGAGGGTGGTAAAGAGATGATCGTCGTCGAGAAGAGGGACGTGCCCGAAAACTGCACGACATGCCTTTACGGACGACCCAACGGTTGCGCCCACGCCGACCGCCAGAAGGACTGGATGCGCTACCGCGTGTGGATGGGCCTCGAGCGGTGCCCGAGTTGGTGGCTCGACCAAAACCGATTCGAGAGGGCGTGACGCGATGGCGACCGAGTACGTTCTGGATGCAGACAGAATCGCCTCCTGGAGAGTCGACAACCACGTCCCGCTCAAGCAGCTGGCGCGTGCGGCCGGCATCAACCTCAGCAGCCTGAGCCACGCGATCAGGGAGGGCCGGGAGGTCAAGATGAACTTCCTGCTCAACCTCGCGGAGGCGATGGGCGAAGACCCGCGGGACATCGTGAAACCCAGGGCGCATACGAGTTTGGAGACCAAATGAGATTCGAGATTACCGAGTGCCACATCATCGACGTGCCGGACGGCGAGCTGGAGGACATGGACGACCCGCTCGAGGAAATCAAGGACGACGCGCACTGGTTCATCGAGCAGTACGAGCGCGAGGCATGGTGCGAGGAGGTGACCCGCCTTGGGCGCCAGCTATGAGCCGGACAGCGGCTACAACCTGCCGCCGGGATGTCTCGATGGCGACATCGACAGACACTACGGGGAGCGCGGCCCGACCTGCGCCGAGTGCAGGCACATGGTCGAGTGCTGCTGCGACTACGGGGTCTGCGGGCTCGAGTTCGACCGCGCCTTCGCCGAGGACGGCGAGGCCGAGGAGGAGCCGGCGTTCGTCGCCGCATGGGCGCTCGAGTGGATACCGAACCACATGAGGGACATGCAGGAGGCGGCGTGCGACATGTTCTGTGGCTGATGCCGCTGGCGGCGCTCGCCGCGCTGCTGGCGTGGGCGGCGAGGTCCGCATGGGCGCTCGCCGTGGTTCTGACCGTTCTCGTGCGCATGGCGTGCGGGTGAGATTGGAGGATTGAATGGACGGGATCGTAAGGCTGGCCGGCAATCTCATCGGGTGCCTCATCGTGACGGCACTCGTGCTGCTGTGCGCCGCCGCCGTCGTGTGGTGCTGGCGGGTGCTCGCGGGGCTGGTCGCATGAGTGCGGGCGAGAGGGTGGCGCGGCAGCTCCGCGACGCCGCGGCCCTGCTGGAGTCCATGGCGGAAGACGTGGCGGGGGACATTGACGAGAGGTTCGTGCTGCCGCCCATAACGCTCACCATCAAGATAGGAAGCACCGACGAGACCCCGACCCTGTCGGTGAAGAAGGACTACCTCGCGAGGAAGCGCCTGGCATGACGTGGAGCTCCAACGGCAACGCCGAGCGCAAGCTCAAGGCGAGGCTCCGCGCCGAGGGCAGGCCGTGCCACATATGCGGACAGCCCATAGACTACAGCCTGCCGCCCGGCACGCCGTGGAGCTTCGAGGCCGACCACGTGGTGCCGAGGGCGAGGGGCGGCGCGGTGCTGGACTACGCGAACCTCGACGCGGCGCATCGCATCTGCAACCAGAGGAAGGGCAAGTACATGCCGGGCGACGCGAGGCCCGTCGAGATAAGGCGCACGAGGCTGTTCTGAAGGCTTGGAACAACTGAATAGGCGAGGTTGAAAAGCCTAACTGGAGGCGCGGTCGTTTGCTCGGCTGCGCCTCACTGCTTTTTGGGGCGCTGAGCCGCCGATGGCGGGGGCATTGCCCCTCCCCGGGGGTGCGCGGACACCCATCGCTGCCAGTGCCGATTTCCCCCCGCCCCATGACCCCAGGGCGGGGGTAGGCCGCGAATCTCACCCGCATCGCACAATGCGGGCACGAGAAAGGAGGCCGGGATGCCGGAGATGCCGGAATCGGTCGCATCCGACGACTATCAATCGCAGATCTGGGCGAGCGTCACCGCATCGGGGCGCTTCTCCGACGAGGACGCGCCGAACCTCGCGCTGCTGTGCTACTGGCACGCCGTGGCGAAGGCCGCGGAGGATGCCATGAGCAAGGGCAAGTCCGTGAAGGTGCTCGACCCCGTCGGCTACAAGCCCATCAAGGCGAAGAACGGCAGGCACGCCATCATGGAGCGCCCGCACCCCGCCGTGTCCGTGCTCAAGCAGGCGACCGCCGAGATACGCGCGCTCAACGAGCTGCTCGGGCTGTCGCGCAAGGCGGTGCCCATCCAGGTGCAGCAGGCGCGTCCGCAGAGCGATGGCGCTAGGGTGCTGAGCCTGATGTTCGCCGACCGCGAGCGCAAGGCCAAGGCGGCGGGCGCCTGATGGAGCCCAGGCAGACGCCGACATACGAGGCTAACGTCCCGGAGGACCTCAGCGGCGACGGCGAGATGGCCTGCGAGCTCGCGACCGCGTACTTCGGCGACCCGCTGCCGTGGCAGCCGCACCTGCTCGACGCGATGCTGGCCCGCGACGCGCGCGACAAGTACCTGCTGCGCACGCTGGGCATCTCCATCCCGCGCCAGAACGGAAAGAGCTGGGTGGTTCGAGCCCGCTGCTTCTACGGCGCGCTCAACGGCGAGAAGATCCTGTACACCTGCCAGCACGGCGACACCTCCGACCAGATGTTCAAGGAGCTGTCCCAGCCATTCGAGGACGAGGATGAGACCGAGTTGCACGACCTCCTGCTCGCCGTGCGCAAGACGAACGGGCAGCAGGCCATCAGCCTCAAGAACGGCGGGCTCATCCGCTTCACCACCCGCACCAACTCGCTGGCGCGAGGCAAGACCTACGACGTGCTCATCTACGACGAGGCGCAGGAGCTCACGGACACGCAGCAGGCGGCGTCCCTGCCTGCAATCTCGGCGAGCGCGATGCACAACCCGCAGACCATCTACCTCGGAACGCCGCCAGGCCCCGACAACGTCGGCACGGTGTTCCGCGACCTCCACGACGACGTGCACGACGGCGAGTCCGAGATGGCGTGGATCGAGTGGGGCGCGGACGAGATAGGCGACGTCCACGACGAGTCCCGCTGGTACGAGTACAACCCGTCCATGGGCACCGTGCTCAACTACGAGGCCGTCAAGGGCGAGTCCGAGCAGATGCAGCCCGACGTGTTCGCGCGCGAGCGCCTCGGGTGGTGGGCGAAGACGGGAGGCTCGCTCCTCTACGCCCTGTCCTCCAAGAAGTGGGACGGGTGCCGACGCGACTCAGCGCCCACTGACGGAAAGCTCGCCTTCGGCGTGAAGTTCTCCGCAGACGGCTCCAACGCCGCGGTGTCCTGGGCGCTCGCCGACAGGGACGGACCGTCCTACGTCGAGCTGTACGACGTGATGGGCGCTTCGGGCGGAACGGTCGCGATCTCGGACATGCTCCTGCGCAACCGAGACGAGATCGCGTGCGCCTGCATCGACGGCAAGTCCGGAGCGGACGCGCTCAAGCGGCGGATGCTCGACGGCGGCTTCAGCAAGTGCGCGCTCGTGATGGGCACGCCGGCAATCGTGCAGGCTGCGGCGTCGATGCTCAAGGACGAGGTCGACTCGGGCACGCTGTCTCACATCGAGTCGCCGGCGCTCGACGACTCGGCGCGCAAGTCGCTCAAGCGCGACATAGGCAGGGACGGATGGGGCTTCGCGGACGGCCCCGACTCCATCGCCGCCCCCATCGAGTCCGCATCGCTCGCCCTCTGGGCGGCGAGAACCACGAAACGAGACCCGCGAAGGGAACAGGAGGCCAGCTTCTGATGGCAGCAGTGAACATGGAACTGGCGGGGCAGGTAGCATCCGCCGCAGGCTTGGAGCCGGGCGACGCGGCGCTCGTCCGCGAGCTCATGACCGTCTGGCGCGAGCATCGAGCCAGCAACCTCGAGCGCGAGGACTACTACCTCGGGCACGTGTCGGTGAAGGACCTCGGCATCGCCATGCCGGCGAGCCTCGCCAAGAAGATCAACCCGCGCGTGGACTGGCCCCGCAAGGCCGTGCACGCACTCGCCGACCGCTCCATCTTCAACGGTTACACGTGCGCGGACGAGCAGACGAGCAAGGCCCTCCGCGCCATCTGCGAGTCGAACCAGCTGGAGCGCCTCTACCGCAAGAACCTCATCGGCGAGCTGAAGCACTGCTGCGGCTTCTGGACCGTGACGGACGGCGGCGGCTACCCGGTCATCTCGGCTTACCCCGCCACCGCGGCGGCGGCGCTCTGGGACGACGCTCGCAAGGCCATCAGGGCGGGCCTCGTCGTGGCTGAGTCCAAGAAGATGCCCGGCGACACCGAGCGCGTGCCGACCGTGGTGCACCTGCTCACCGACGACAGCCTCGTGGTGCTCACGCGCGACGGCGGCTCGTGGGTAGCCGAGTACCGCGAGCACTCGATGGGGCGCTGCCTCATGGAGCCGATGGCACACGGCGCGACTCTCGAGCGTCCCTTCGGCACCTCGCGCATCAGCCGCTCCGTGATGAGCATCACCGACGACGCCATCCGGCAGCGCGCCCGCATGGAGGTCGCCGCCGAGGCCGCGACCCTGCCGCAGACTTGGCTACTGGGCACCTACAAGAAGATGCTCAACGACGGCAACAAGTACGACGCCTCGATGGGCGCGGTCAACGAGATAACGAAAGACCCGGACGGCGACAAGCCGACGGTCTGGCAGTCCGCGCAGCTGCAGATGGCCCCGCTCACCGAGTACCTGCGCCAGCTCGCCTGCCAGATGTCCGCCGTGACCAACGTGCCGGTGAGCTTCTTCGGCGTGTCCAACGACAACCCGTCCTCCTCGGACGCCATCGCCGCGTCCCTCGAGCCTCTTGTCATCGACGCCAAGAACCTCAACCGCGACAACGGCACGGCGCTGCGCAACGTGGCCTACATGGCGCTCGCCGTGGCGAACGGCACCGATTTCGCCACCGAGCGCGACGCGGGGCATGAGATCAACCCGCGATTCCTCAGCCCGGCGTACCCGTCCACGGTGAGCCTGTCCGACGCGCTGCTCAAGCAGGTGCAGGCGCTCCCGAAGCTCGCCAACTCCACGGTGGCCTACGAGATGCTCGACTACACGGACGAGCAGATCCAGCGCATCGAGTCGGATGCCAAGAAGGCACAGGCGGGCGCGGCTATCGCATCGCTGTTCGAGCCGAAGGAGGGCGAGAATGGCGGCGGTGCCGACTAGCCTGCTGGACGAGCTGACCGATGAGGTGAACGCGCTGTCGGCAGACGCCCAGGCGAAGGTGAGGCCGGCGCTCGAGTCCCTGCTGTCGAGCTGGGAGCGCGGAGGTGGCGGCGATGTCGCCTCTCTCCGCGAGAGGGCCTACGAGACGATCGAGGCGGTGCTCGGGTACTACGCCGACACGTGCACCGCCGCGAGGGCCGCAGAATACTACGACGCGGTCAGGGCGTCGCAGGGCTTCCCCGGGAAGTATCGGGCGGTCGCCGAGTCCATGCGAGACCCGGACGCCACGCTCGGCGCGGTTAGATATTTCATCGGCAAGGTCGTCGAGGGCGCCCCCGAGGTCTTTGTCTCGCGGTGCGTCACGAGGGTCGACGAGGAGATCAGGCGCGCCGCCAACAGGTGCGTCGCCCACAACGCGCGCAAAGACCCGGCGAAGCCGTGGTACGCCCGCGTTCCCCGTGGCGAGACGTGCGGGTTCTGCCTCATGCTCGCGTCGTTCGGCTTCTACGCCAAGACCGAGGAGGCGGCCGAACACTCGCACGCGCACTGCGACTGCCGAATCGTTCCCGGCTTCGACGGGGTGACCACAGTCAAGGGATACGACCCTGACGGGATGTACGAGAGGTATAACGACTGCCTGGCCGCGCTCGGAGGCCGCGACGGCATCGCCTCCGACTGGTACGCAATGCCGGAGGACGAACGCGAAGCGCTCGTGAGGCGCCACGGCAACAAGGAGGGGAAGGCGTACACCGCCTACCTCAACAACCGCGTCGCATCCGAGATAGAGCTACGCGACCCGTCTTGGTACGCGGGCGGCGAGCATAAGGGCATAACGTTCACGGACGATGCTGTGAGGCGCGACAAGGTAAAGAGGTGGAGGGTAGACCCCGGAGAGAGGAGAACCGCGGAGAAGCTGGCGGCACTGGGCTACAAGACTGAGTTCTGGGAAGACGAGGTGCACCTGAAGAGTGAGAACGCACAGGGAAAAACGACCGTAAGCCGCGCCGACCTGTCCACGGGCATCGAAATCAAGACCGTGTACACGTCGAAATCGGAGAACACGTTCAAGTCGCACATGAAGTCCGTGGCCAACAAGAGCGGAGTGCGGTTCGCCGTCTTCGACGTCAGCGAGAACAAGTCGGTCACCGACAGCCAAGCCGAAGCGTGGATACGCAAGTACATGAAGAGGTACGGAATCGCCGAAGTGAGGATGCTGGGGCACGACGGGTCGCTCCAAACGATAAAAAAATAGGCGGGGGCTGCATGTCTCAATAGGTGAGTCAAACAGCTTCCGCCTAACCCCATCATACCGCATGGCCGCCCACGGGCGGCTTTTTTCATGCCGAAAAACGCCAAACAGGCCAAATCTCACGCCCGTAGGACACTGCCGCGCGACAGGGCCGCACGGCCCGAAACGCACATCTAAGGGGCTCGGCCGCACGGCTGGCCCGACGGGCCGCACGGTCCGGGAAAGGACGCGACATGGCAGCAGAGACCAACACGGAGCCCACGGGCGGTACGGAGCCGACCGGGGGCGAGGAGCCCGACTACAAGGCGCTCTACGAGGCCGAGAAGGCGCACTCCCGCAAGTGGGAGAAGCAGGCCAAGGCCAATAAGAGCGCGGCAAGCGCACTCGACGAGGCCAACCAGGCGAAGAAGACCGCCGACGAGAAGGTCGCGGAGCTCGAGAAGCGACTCGACGCCAAGGAGAAGGCCGAGGCGCGAGCCAAGACCGCCGCCAAGGTCGCGCAGGAGAAGGGAGTCCCCGCCGAGCTCATCGTCGGCGAGGACGAGGAGAGCATGGCCGCATGGTGCGACAAGATGCTCGCCGCACTCAAGACAAAGCCCGCGCCGCGAGTGGAGAAGCCCGGCAGCTTCGACAAGGGCGGCAAGGGCGGGGACGAGGCGCTGCGAGACTTCGCCAAGCGCCTCCTGAAGTAAGCCAAACCCGAAGAAAGGCACAGAAATGGCTGCAAACGACACCCAGAAAATCAAGCTGCCGTCTAGCGTGGTCTCCACCATCATCGGCAAGGTGAAGGATACCTCCACCATCGCCACGCTGAGCCCCAGCACGCCGCAGAAGTTCGCCGACACGACCTATCTCGTGTTCAACCCGACCGCAGAGGCCGAGGTCGTCGCCGAGGGCGGCAAGAAGTCCGGCTCTGAGATCTCCACCGACCCCGTGGTCGCCAAGCGCGCCAAGATCGTCACGACCACGCGCGTCTCCGACGAGCTGAAGTGGGCCGACGAGGACAACCAGCTGGAGATCATCTCCAACATCATCGCCGACCAGACCGCCGCCGCGGGTCGCGCGCTCGACTACATCATCTACCACGCCATCAACCCCAAGACCGGCCTCGGCCTCACGGGCTACACCGCCCTGACCGCTGACAAGGACGTCCACAGCGTCGCCAAGACCGACTCCCCGGTCGACGACATCGACTCCCTCTCCGACGCCCTGCTCGACTACGGCATCAACGGCATCGCCATGAGCCGCCAGTTCGCCTCCGAGTTGCGCAAGCTGCGCGTCCCGGCCACCGGACAGCGCCTGTACCCCGAGGTGCCGCTGTCCCTCAACGTGGGCAACCTCGACGGCATTCCCGCCTCCGTGTCCGGCACCGTGAACGGCCGTCTCGCCAAGACCCCGACCAAGGTCTCCGCGATCATGGGCGACTTCTCCGCCATCAAGTGGGGCATGGTCCGCGACATCACCGCCGAGGTCATCGAGTACGGCGACCCCGACAACACCGGTCAGGACCTGAAGGGCTACAACCAGATCGCCTACCGCACCGAGGCCGTCCTCGCATACGCGGTACTCGACCCGAAGGCCTTCGCCGTCCTCAAGAGCGCCTAGGGGGTACCGAGATGGCTCAGCTAGTCCAGAAATTCATCGTGGAGGACGCGGGCAAGGCGTCCAGCATCCTCCCGCAGCACGTGGCGCTCGTCTCGCCCGACGGCAAGCCGCTCGTCGTGCCCAAGAAGGTCGCCAACCCCGGCGCCAGCCCGACCGTCGCGAAGGTCGTTCAGGCCCTCGTCGACGCCGGGATCATGGAGGCCGAGTAGCGATGGCCGCGCTCGCCAGCGTCGACGACTACAAGGCCCGCTACGGCGAGCCCGCGGACTCGGCGCGCACCGAGGTGCTGCTGCAGGACGCATCCGACCTGATGCTCGCGGCATTCGAGGACCGAATCGGCGAGTACACCGAGGGAGCGTGCCCGGCATTCGACCGAGCGGCCCCCGCCGTGTGCTGCCTGCTCGTCAACCGCGTGCTCTCGGCACCGTCCGCGATGGCGGGCGCCACGCAGTACAGCCAGGGGGCCGGAATCTACACCGCATCGGTGACCTACGGCTCGGCGCTCGGCGAGATGTACCTAGGCAAGAGCGACCTCAGGCGCCTCGGCCTCACCGGTCAGGCGCTCGGGTCGCTCACGCCGCTGGAGAGGGGAGGGGTGACCGAATGATGTGCCTCATCTCCGGCGAGACCGTGACCGTGCGCAATGCGGCCCAGTCATTCGACGAGCTTGGCGAGCCCACCGGCGAGACGGTGTCCGAGGAGGCGGTCGACAACGTCGTGGTGTGCCCCGGCGCGACCGCCGACCTCGACTCGACGCGCCCGAACGGCGTGACGGTCGCCTACACGCTCTGCTTCCCGAAGGGCACGGACGTTGACCTCAAGGACGCGACGGTCACGGTTCGCGGCACCGACTACAAGGTGGTCGGCGACCCCAAGCGATACACCGCGGCCAATACGCCCGGCCCCTGGGACCTCACCTGCGAGGTGACCCGAACCGATGGCTAAGGCGAAGTGCGAGGTCAAGATCAAGTGGAAGGGCTGGAACCGCGGCGGATACGCCGAGGTCATGAACGGCGGGGGCGTGCAGGCCATGCTCACCGAGAAGGCCAACGCCGCCGCTGCCGCATGCAACTCCACGTTCACGCCGAAGTACGGCGAGAGCGGCTACAGCACCGCGACCATAGGCGGCTCGCTTGCGAGGGGCCGCGTCGTCTACACGGACAGCAAGCACGCCAACGTGAGCGAGCGCAGGCATAACCGACTGCAATCGGCATTCGGAGGTGACTGATGGACATCGAGAGGGTAGTGGCCCAGCGCCTCATGGACGCGACCGGAATCAAGTGCGTGCCCGACGTGCCGCGCGAGAGACCCGATGAGTTCGTCCAGGTAACCCTCGCCGCCACGAGCGCGACACGGTTCATCCAGTCCCCGCGCGTGCTCGCCACGTCGTGGGCGAAGACCCGCAGGCGCGCACGCGAGGTCGCCGAGGCCGTCGAGCGGGCGTGCGCCGCCATCGAGGACGAGCCGAACGTGTTCTCGGCCGTTCCCGACGGCACGTACCGATGGGACGACCCCGACACGGGGACTCCCAGATACCAGACGAACATCAACCTGACCATCTGCGAATAAGGAGCAATCATGGCAGAAAGCAACAAGAACAACGTCGCCAACGTCTCCAGCGCCAAGGGAGTAAAGGGCGGCTACATCTTCACCGCGCCCGCCGGAACGGCGCTGCCGACCGACTACAAGACCGCGCTGCCCGAGGCGTGGAAATGCCTCGGCTACATCAGCGAGGACGGCTACGTCGAGACGCTCGACAGCGACTCCGAGGACATCAAGGACATGAACGGCGACCTCATGGCGTCGCCGCAGACCTCCCGCGTCGAGAGCGCGCAGCTCACGCTCGCCGAGATCAAGGCCGCGACCCTCAAGGTCATGTACGGCTCCGGCAACGTCAAGGACGAGGCCGGCATGATCACCGTCAAGCACAACGGCGACTCCACTGAGACATGGCCCGCCGTGCTCGAGCTCGTGCTCAAGGACGGCCGCCGCTGGCGCAAGGTCGTGCCGCTCGCCCAGTCCTCCGAGCTGGACGACCTCACCCTCGCCGTGGGCGAGCTCGCCGCGCGCGCCCTCACGGTCAAGTACCTCACCGACGATGCCGGCAACACCTGCTACGACTACATCCAGTCCACCGAGACCGCGGAGGGCAAGTAATGACCGAGCTCACGTTCACCATCCCCGGTATCGACGGCGAGTTCACCGCCGACCTCGACGAGCTGCTCAGCTACAAGACGAATAAGCAGTTCGCCAAGAGCGAGACCGAGCCGGGCGGGATGTTCGAGGCCTTCGAGCGCGTCTTCGCGGGCCGCGACGAGGAGTACATGGAGCGCCTCGGCGGCTCCGTCGAGTCCACGGGCGTGCTCATGCAGGCCGCATTCGAGGCGGCGAAGGCAAAAAACTCCCAGGATTCGTCCTCGAGCTCGAAGGGCACCGCGCAGAAGTCGTAGCGGACTTCCGCCAGTACTACGGCATCGACCTACCGCTCGAGGGCGGACCGGACGACCTCCGGCGCGCCGCCCTCCTGTGGGAGCAGCTGCCGAAGGAGTCGAGGTGCGCGTGCCGCATGTACCCGGAGCTCAAATGGAGCGAGGAGACGTACATGCTCTGGCGCATCGAGCACCAGCTCAGGAGCCTCGCGTGGGGGCTGAGCGACAAGAAGCACCGGCCGCCGCAGGAACCGCAGCCGCTCAAGACGCCCGGGCAGCTCGCGGAGCTCAAGAGGCACCAGCGCAACGCCCTCGCGAACAGGGCGGAAATCGACGAGATTTTAGGATTAGGAGGACGGGATGGCGACTAGCGTAGGCTCGGCATGCATCACGCTCATGCCGTCCATGAAGGGCTTCGCCGGTGCGGTCTGCTCCGAGTTCGGCGACACGGGCTCCAAGGCCGGAAAGTCATTCGGCGACTCGATGACCTCCGGCGTGGACGGCGGGGTCAAGCGCTCAGGCGGACTGCTGAGCGGGCTCGGCACCGTCGCGAGGGGCGTGGGCACCGTCGCCGCGGCTGGCATGGGCGCGCTCACCACGGCGGTGACCGCAATCGGCGGCGCTGCGGTATCCGCATACGCCGACTACGAGCAGCTGGTCGGCGGCGTCGATACGCTCTTCGGCTCCGCGTCCGGCAAACTGCAGGGATACGCCGCGGAAGCGTACAAGACGTGCGGCATGAGCGCAAACCAATACATGACCCAGGCGACCAGCTTCGCCGCATCGCTCGTGAGCTCGTGCGGCGGCGACGTGGCGAAGGCCGCCGAGTCCGCCAACACGGCGATGGGCGACATGGCGGACAACGTCAACAAGATGGGCTCGGACATGGCCGACGTCCAGAACGCCTACCAAGGTTTTGCCAAGCAAAACTACACGATGCTGGACAACCTGAAGCTGGGCTACGGCGGCACGAAGTCCGAGATGGAGCGACTCATCGCGGACGCCAACAAGCTGCGCGTGGCGCAGGGCAAGACCGCCGACCTCACCATCGACAGCTACGCCGACGTGGTTGAGGCTATCCACACCGTGCAGTCCGAGATGGGCATCACCGGCACGACCTCCAAGGAGGCCGCGACGACCATCTCCGGCTCCATCGGCATGGCCAAGGCATCATGGGAGAACTTCCTCACCGGTCTGGGCCGAGACGACGTGGACTTCTCGCAGCTCACCGAGCAGCTGCTCACGTCCGTCGGCGCCGTGGCCAAGAACATCGCGCCGCGCGTCGCCCAGATCGGGCAGGGCATCATCAAGGCGCTCCCCGCGGCGCTCTCCGGCGTCGCGTCGGTGCTCACGCCCATCGTCTCCGAGGCGCTCGCCACGGCGTGGAACATCGCCGTCGGGGCGCTCGCCGGCATCGGAATCAAGCTGCCGAAGGTGGACTCCTCGCAGATTTGCTCGGCGCTTCAGGCCATCCTTGGCGTGGCCACGTCCGTCGGTAACGGCATCAAGGCGGCAATCGGGTTCATCGCGCCGCTCATCGCGCCAATCGGCACGGCGCTGCTCAACATCGCGCAGGCCGTGCTGCCGGTGCTCTCAACCGGCATACAGGTGGTGCTCGGCATCGTGCAGGCGCTGTCGCCGGTCATCGGCTTCCTGGTCACCGTCATCGCTGACGTGATGACGACCGTCTCGCAGCTCGTCGCCATCGCCATGCCCGCCGTGCAGTCCGTGCTGTCGGCGGTGCTGGCTGCGATGCCGCTCATCCAGGGCGCGATTCAGGTGGCGATGGGCATCATCTCCGCCGTCTGGAACGCGGTCTGGCCGGTGATCTCCGCTGTCCTGACCGGCGTGATGGATGCAATCTCCACTGCCGTCCAGGTCGCGATGGCCGTGGTGCAGACAGTCATCTCCACGGTCACCGCCGCGATAAGCGGAGACTGGGATACGGTCTGGAACACCATCAAGTCGGTAGCCGAGCTCGTCTGGTCTCAGATAGAGTTCGCCGTGCGAGCGGCCATCGGGGTCGTCGAGTCCGTGATAACGTCCACGCTCGATGGAATCAGCTCGATTTGGTCAAGCGTGTGGGACACCGTCCGCGACTTCGTCGAGGTGGTCTGGGGACGCATCAAGTTCGCCGTCAACTCGGCGATAAATCAGGTCAGCGGCGTGATCAGCTCCGTGCTCAACAGCATCAGCTCCACGTGGTCGAGCATGTGGGGGAGCATCAAGAGCGCCTGCTCGTCCATCTGGGAGGGCATCAAGAGCGCGGCGTCCAACGGAATCAACTCCGTCTACAGGACCGTCACGAGCATCAAGGGCAAGATTACCGGGTTCTTCTCGGGTGCGCGCAACTGGCTCTTCAACTCCGGCAAGTCGATACTCAACGGCCTGAAGGACGGCATCATGTCCGCTATCGGCTCGGTGACCTCGGCGGTCTCCGGCGCAGTATCCAGAATCCGCTCCTTCTTCCCGTTCTCGCCGGCAAAGGTCGGCCCCTTCTCCGGGCACGGCTACACGACCTTCTCGGGCAAGGCCCTCATGCAGGGCTGGGCGCAGGGCATCGGCTCCGGCACCGGCACCGTGGTCTCCGCCATCAGCGGCGCCATGGACACCGCGCAGGGGATGCTCTCGACGGGCCTGACCGTCGCTCCGTCCGCGGTCTACACTCCGGCGCGTCCCGAGGAGGATTCCGACGACGCCCTCGCCGGCATCCTGTCCGTCCTCGAGCAGATCCGGGACAAGGACGGAAACCTGTACATCGACTCGGAGCGCGTCTCCTCCGCCATCGCGATGCGCGGCAGGCACACGCTCGCCGCAAGGGGGTTCGCATGATATTCGGCGGAATCGACCTCACGCCGTACCTGCTGGTGACAAAGGTCACGAGACCGATTGTCCCCAAGGTGCGGCTCGATGAGACCGAGGTCCCGGGCATGGACGGCTCGCATATCCGCGCCACGGGCCTCGAGCCCGTCGAGATAGCGGTCGACTGCAACATCGTCGGCGGCTCCCTCGACGAGGTCGCCGAGGCAAGGGCCGTGCTCGCCTCGGCGCTGTCCGGCGGCGAGAAGGCCCTCGTGCTCGACGACGCTCCCGAGCGCTACATGCTCGCGCGCTACAGGGGAGGGGCGGAGCAGGGGCGCAACGCACACATGCCGAATCTCACGCTCGCGTTCTACTGTGCAGACCCCGCCGCCCACGGGCAGCGGCGCTCCGAGCAGGTGACGGCATCCCAGCGCGCCGTCGCCGCCGGGGGCAACTACAGGGCCTACCCTACGGTCACGTGCAAGCCCCCGGCAGGCTCGAGCTGGACAATCACCAACGTCTCGACCGGGCGGTTCGTCCGCGTCGAGGCGTCGTTCACGGGCGCACAGACCGTCGTGCTGGACATGCGCGCCGAGCGCTGCACAGTCAACGGCGCGGACTGGCCCGTGACCGTCGCGAGCGACTTCTTCTCGCTCGACGGCGTGCAGCAGATCAAGACGAGCGGCGGCACCGCGACGCTCGTATGGGAGGAGGGGTGGCTCTAGGTGCGAATTGACGTATACACGTGGCAGGACGCCTACGTATCGACAATCGGCCCCGAGGAGCTGCTCTCCCTCACCCATACCGACGAGCTCAACGGCGAGGACAGCGTGGACATCGTCACGACCTTCGCGCTCAAGCAGGGCTACCGCCTCGTTTGGGCCGACCGCCTCGGCAAGGTCCACGAGCACGTCTGCCAAGACCCCAAGGGCCTCCACGCCGGAGGCGATACGGTCTACACGGACACGGCGATCAACTCAATCTGCGAGACGTACGGCGACTATATCGAGGACAAGCGCCCCTACGGCTACGGCTTCTTGCAGGCGCTGAATGTCTGCCTTGGGCCGACCCGCTGGACCGCCGGAACGGTCGACCAGACCGGCACCGTCGACAAGGGCCTGACCTTCTACCACACCTCGGCGCGCGAGGCGCTCCAGTCAATCTTGAAATGCGGCGGCGAGCTTGAGACTGAAATCACCGTATCCGGCGGCAGGGTGACCTCTCGCAGGGTGGGCATCCGCTCGCATCGAGGCGCGAAGGGCGGCCACCGCCGGTTCACCTACACCAAGGACCTGGCATCCGTCTCCCGCACCGAGCATTACGGGGCGATAACGGCCTGCTACGGCTACGGCAAGGGAATCGAGACGGATACCGGCGGATACGGCCGCAAGCTGACCTTCGGCGACATCAACAACGGCAAGAACTACGTGGAGGACGCGACCGCGCTCAAGCTGTACGGGCGACCTGACGGCAGGGGCGGGCACGCCCACGTGTTCGGGCAATATGAAAATCCAAATTGTGAGGACGCGGCGACGCTGCTCGCCGAGACCCGCGCGTACCACGACTCCCGCAAGGAGCCCGGCATGACTTACGAGGCCGACGTCGTCGACCTCGTGCAGTTCGGGCGCGAGTGGGAGGGCGTCGCCGTGGGCGACGACGTCCAGATCGTCGACACGTGCTTCTCGCCGGCGCTGCGCTGCGAGGGCCGCGTGACCAGGCTCGTGACCGACGAGCTCGGGGGCGCCATGCGCGTGACGCTCGGGAACGTGACCGAGACCATGACGGACATGTTGCTGGCTCAGCAGCAGAAAGTGTCCAGCCTGTCGAAGCGCTCGTCCAACTGGGACGTGGCGGCATCCACGCCGCCGTCGTACCTCCAGCAGGTCATGGACAGCATGAATACGCAGTTCAACCTCGCGGGCAACAGCTACGTCCACACGAGCTTCGAGCGCGGCCTGATCTTCGGCTCCGTGCCCCTCGACGCGGACGGCCGCTCGACGACCGGCGACGGCATGGCCATGCAGCTGTGCTCCCAGGGCTTTCGCATCGCCTCCGGCTGCAAGGCCGACGGCTCGTGGGACTGGCGCACCTTCGGCACCGGCGCGGGCTTCACCGCCGACTTCATCACGGTCGGCACGCTCATGGGCGACCTCATCAAGGCCGGAACCATCCAGGACAGGAGCGGCAAGAACTACTGGAACCTCGACGAGAGCGAGGTCCATCTAGGCCCCGGCGCCAAGCTCGACGGCAAGGACATCGCCGTCGCCGATGCCGTGATAGCGTCGGTGGACGTCGAGTACGCCCAGGGAACGTCGCGCGTCACCGAGCCGCAGGGCGGATGGCAGACAACGGCGCCGCAATGGGTGTCGGGCAAGTACATCTGGACGCGCACCAAGACCACAATGCAGTCTGGCGACATCGAGTACAGCGAGCCCGTGTGCATCAGCGGCAGGGACGGCACCGACGGCGCCAAGGGGGACAAGGGCTCGACCGGTATCGGCGTGCGCGGCATCGTGGAGCAGTACTATCTGTCCACGAGCTCCACGGCGCAGTCCGGCGGCAGCTGGTCGGAGGCTCAGCCCGCGTGGGCGAAGGGCAAGCACATCTGGACGAGGAGCAAGGTCACGTGGACGGACGGCTCGACCACGTACACGGCGCCGTGCCTCGCCAAGGCCATCAACGGCAGCAACCAGATGGCCGGCAGCGCCATCGCGGCGCGCGTGAAGCTCTACGCCAAGAATCAATCGGACGGCGTGCCGCCGATTAATGCGCAGAACCCAGAGCTGGGATGGTCCGAGGACCTCCCGCAATGGTCGAACGGATACTTCGTCTGGTCGATGGAGCGCATCACCTACGGAGATGGCTCCGTGACCCACACGGCGCCTGTCCTCGAGGCTGCGTACAACAAGGCCTACCAGAGCGCGCACGACCTCACAGGCTCACTTAATGGCCTCGACGCGACGGTGCAGGACCTCGCCAAAGACGGTATTGTGACCGAGGCAGAGGCCGCGGCCGTGAAGAAGGCCAAGCAGGACGTGGACAAGGAGCGCGAGGAGATGACCTCGCAGTTCAACGCGCTGAAGTCCAACAAGGCGCTGAGCGCCAAGTTCCTCTCGTCCGTCCTCGGCCCCCGCTACACCAAGGCCTTCGGCACGACCGACGAGGGCGGCACGTACGGCGCCTACGCCGACAAGGTCGACAAGGTGCTCAAGTGCAAGACCGCCGAGGAGCTCAAAGCCGCCATGTACGAGTACGACGCCGCATACGGGGCCTACTCGAGCGCGGTCAAGGACTACGCCGATGCCGCGACCGGGGCACGTCATGCCATCGAGCAGCAGAACGCTAAAGACTATGCCGACGGCATCTTGAGCGCCTACGACGAGCAGATGGACCAGAAGGCCATCTTCGACCGCCTGACCAACAACGGTGCCGACCAGGGGCTCTACATGAGCAATAACAAGGTCTACATCAACGCGAGCTACGTGGCCACCGGTACCATCGCCGACGCCAAGGGTCGGAACAGCTGGAACCTCAAGGAGGGCGTGCTCAAGACAAACTACATGACCGCCAACAACATCACGGCAAACGGGACGTTCAAGTGCGGCTACACGAATTGGTACACCATGCTCACATCGGCGGGCGAGCTCGCCGGTTACCGCACCACCAATGGAAGCACCCCGACAAAAGTCGGATACATCGACTACACGGCGTCGATGCGCGACACGGACACGGGGGCTGTCTATTACGGAATCCAGATGCAGGCGCAGGGAAGTGTTCGCATATCATCTCCGATCATCTCCACCGCGGCGACGTCCGACAGAAACGTTACCACGACCTACGGACGAACCGGCTCCGTGTCTCAACCCTTGGTCTCAGAGGTGCACGACAATCACGACGGCACGGTCGGATGGCATTACGGGAACTTCGTTATAAACACGATCAACGGTCTATTCACATCGTATTCAACGGTCGGAACGACTGGATAGAGAGGAATGCAAATGGCATACATCGTCGACTACATGGCGCATGACCCTGTTGGCAACGTCGAGGGGCAGTTGACCTGCTACGACGCGGAAGCGCTTGCCGAGGCCGAGAAGAACGGCATGGTATTCATCGCCGTCATGAGCGATGGGACGCGCAAGGTGGTCAAGGCGTCGGAGGTGTCGGAGCCGTCTTCGCAGGGCCAGGACTTCGTGTTCGTGCAGCCAACCTACGTAGACGAGCGCACCGCTGCCACGGTCGCGTGCTTCGACGCGCTGTCGGCCATCGTCGACCCGCAGCCGGCCACGGCCGACGAGACGGGGGAGGGAACCGAGGCCGTCGACCCGGTCGAGGCCTTCAGGGCCGCGCTCGCCGCGCTCAAGGCGCTGGAGGCCAAGGAATGATCACTCACGCTATAGCTCTCGACATGCGCAAGCGCCCGGGCACCGTCCCGCAGCGCGTCACCGTGCGCAGGGGCGAGACGCAGACGCAGAAGATAACGGCGTCGCTCACCGTGGACGGCGCGACGTACACCCCGACGTGCCAGCTTGCGCGCCTGTGCGTGCTCCATGCCGACGGCACGTGGGCGCGCTGCACGGCGACCGTGGGCAACGGCACGGTGAGCGTCACGCTGGCGCCGGAGGCCGTCAACGGGGTGGGGAAGTGCCGCTTGGCATACTTCGAGTTCTACGCCAACGGGACCTCCGAGACGACCGAGGACTTCGCGCTCGTCATCCTGGGAAATGTGGACGGGACAACAGGGCCTGCCGTCAGCTACGACCAGGAGCTCGACGACCTCTACAGGAAGTGGAGCACTGAGCTATCTCGGCTCGGTCAATCCGCGTTTGATGCGGCATCCGCCGCTAGCGGTGCGGCGTCGAGGGCCGATGCGGCGGCAAGCGCGGCACTGCAGATCGCGAACGCGGCGGCGCAGGGCGCCGCCGGCGAGTCCGACATCGTCGAGCTGCGCCGCCAGAACGGCCAGCTCGCGACGATGCTCGCCGACGCGACAGACAAGTTCATCTACATGGACGGCACAGTCTACTGCCCTGCCGGCAAGGCGTCGGTATCCGGGGACACGGTGACGTTCGGCAGCACGTGCTCGGTATCGGGCAGCACGGTAACCCTTTCCTAAGGAGGATAAATGGCAAATGCAAAGACGCTGGTCGTAGGCGGCCAGCCGCTCAACGTCATCGACGATACCGCGCGCAGCAACGCGCAGACGGCGCTCAACAACGCCGAGTACAACCGCCAGAGCCTCATCGGCAAGTACGGCGGGCAGAACATCGCCACCATCCTGGCGGGAGAGATCGGCAGCGGCAGCGTGTACGACGCGCTGCATAAGCGCATCGCCGCCGCGAACTTCGCAGGCCTGCGCGTGGGCGACTACCTGGACGTGCCGCTTGTGAGCGCATCCGCCGTCACCACACAGCAATCTGTGCGGTTCCTGCTTGCCCACATCGACCCATACCTTTACTGCGGCGACAACAGCAAGGGACACCATATCGCGTTCGTGGCCTCCGCGCCCATCGCCGTGGCCAAGACCGTGACCGGCGTTGCCAACGACAGCTTCCTGATGTGGAACACGACCAACACGAACCAGGGCACCGCCGACCAGAAATGCCCCTACCCCAACAGCAACCTCAAGGCGTGGGAGACGGCCTTCGAGGCGTGCCTGCCCGAGAGCCTGACCAAGTACCTGCTGACCCAGCGCGTCCTGCTTGAGGAGCGTTACAGCGCCAGCGGCGCGCTCAACGACTCCAACTCGTGGAGCTGGCAGGATATCGGCAAGGTGTTCTCGCTGTCGGAGATGGAGGTGTACGGCTGCCCAGTGTGGGGCACCAAGGGCTACAGCGTGGGCTTCGACTGCCAGTTCGACCTGTTCCGAGACACGGCGCACCGAGTCAACGGAAATCGGTGCACTTGGTGGCTGCGTTCCGTTGCGTCGGGCTCCGCGTCCGACGTGTGCTATGTCCACGGCCACGGCGATGCCAGCTGCAACTCGGCGACGTACGTCTGGGTTCGCCCCCGCCCCGGCTTCCTCGTCGGCTAGCCAGCCGAGTGCTCTATACTCTGCTTTTAGGCGACCGCCTTGCGCGGTCGCCTCCTGCCCGCGAAGCGGGCCGTTTTTTCGCCAGTTTCCCCAGGAGGTGCACGTGAGCGGCGTCTACCAGCGCAACCGCGAGGTGTCCGAGTACAAGTTCTTCACACAGGCCATCGCCATCCGCGTGGAGGTCAACAAGCTCATGGCCTCCTCGTCGGTCGTGCCGAAAGCCTACAGGCTGCTGAACGCAGTCCCCACGGTGGAGACCGCGCGCAGCATCGTGTACAACGTCAACCGCGCCGACTGCTTCTATCCCAACAGCTCGTTTAACGCGCTGGAGAGGAAACGCTACCTGACGCTGGCCATAGCGGACTGCGAGCAGCTTATGCTGGACATGCAGTGCCTCATGGATATCGGCCTGCCCGTGAACGCCAACCGCTTCGAGGAGCTGGCGGCCATGGTCGAGGAGGAGATCAAGCTGCTAAAGGGCGCGCGCAAGAACGTGCGCGTCACCGGCAAGAAGTCCACCGAGGAGCGCATAGCCGAGGCCGAGGCCGAGCTAGAGCGCCTGCGTTCGCTATAATGGACGGCGGTCGCACCTTGTTTATCGGTACAATTGGTGGCTGCGTTCCGTTGCGTCGGGCTCCGCGTCCGACGTGTGCTATGTCAACAACAACGGCAATGCCAACTACAACTCGGCGACGAACGTCTGGGTTCGCCCCCGCCCCGGATTCCCTTATTGCCAGACCGAGTAGGCCCCAGAGCCGAAAGCAGAGCGCGAAGAGGAAGGAAGGCGTGACCGTCGGGCATACGCCCGTAAATACGCACCCCGCGAGGGTGGCCGGACGCTGCTTGCATGGCGCGGCGCTCCGTGGCTTCGCCGCGTTTCATGGCCATACCTCAAGCGGCTGCCAGAGCCACATTGCAAGCCGCGCGGGGTGCCTCCTGTGAACTCCGAGCAAAGGCGGGCGGCGCGCCGCAAGCGCCGCGAGGAGAAGCGCGCGCAGGCCAAGGCCGAGCGCGTCAAGGCGTGCACGCTTGATACCGTGGCCGACCTCAACAGCCTGTGCAAGGCATCGAAGCAGGCCGCGCGCGGCGTGATGTGGAAGGCATCCACGCAGCGATACATGAAAAGCTACCTGCGCAACGCCGTCCTGTCCCGCCGCGACCTTTTGGAGGGGCGCGACATATGCCGGGGCTTCATACGGTTCGACCTGTGGGAGCGCGGAAAGCTGCGCCATATCAGCGCCGTACACTTCCCCGAGCGCGTGGTACAGAAGTCCCTGGCACAAAACGCGCTCGTTCCCGCCATAGTCCCCACTCTCATAGCCGCCAACTCCGCGAACATAAAGGGGCGCGGCACCGACTACGCCCTGAAACTGCTCAAGCACCACCTGGCCGACAACTGGAGGAGGCACGGCGGCGATGGCTACATACTGCTCGGCGACTTTTCCGACTACTTCGCGCGGATAGCGCACCAACCCGTCAAAGACCAGGTGGCCTCCGCGCTGCTAGATCCGCGCGTGGTCGCCTTGGAGCACCGCCTGATAGACGCGCAGGGCGATGTGGGCCTGGGGCTGGGCAGCGAGCCGAACCAGATATGCGCCGTGGCCCATCCCAACTGCATCGACCACTATGTGACCGAGATGCTGCGCCCCGAGTCTTACGGGCGCTACATGGACGACTTCTACCTGATACACGAGTCCAAGGACTACTTGCAGGTGTGCCTACTGCTGATAGAGGGCAAATGCGCCGAGCTGGGCATCGAGCTGAACCCGCGCAAGACGCGCGTGGTGAAGCTCACGCGCGGGTTCACGTGGCTGAAGAAGCGCATCTTCTACACGGAGACGGGCCGCATAGTCGTGAAGCCGTGCCGAGACTCCATAACGCGGGAGCGCCGCAAGCTCAAGAAGATGGCCCGCATGGTCGCCGATGGCGTCATGACCCCCGAGCAGGTGGAGCAGAGCTACCAGAGCTGGCGCGGAGGCATGAAGCGGCTGGACGCGCACCGCAGCGTGCGGGCCATGGACGCGCTGTACCGCAGCCTGTTCGGAAATCTCGCGCAGGGGGGGGGTGCTCAATGCAGGCCAACCAGAGGGACGATTCAAGCGGAAGCAAGCCCTCGCAATAGCGAAGAACCGGCAACTCAAAGCAGCGGCCTAAGCGAAGCGGCTGCGAAATAACAGAAGCATCGAAGGCGTGCTGCGGCGCGCCTTCTTCCTTTGCGCCCATCAAAGCGGCTCGGCAATCTCACGGCACTAATACGATGGCGGCACATTCCCCGACAAGAGAGGAGTCCGCATGGACACTGAGGAAGACACGCCGCGCCCCAACGAGCTTCAAGATGGCACCATGGCCGAGGTCAACGCCCTGCGCGATCTGCTGTCGCAGATCGGCGACCCCGACGCGGCGCACGACGCGGGCGTTATCGACGATGACGAGTACGCTGAGCGGAAGGCGCGAAAGCTCGCCTACACCGCGGCGCTCGCCGCCTACGACGGCGGCGAGACGCTTGACGTATCGGCGCTGCTCGACCAGATGCGCGAGCAGGCGTCGCAGCCGACGCAGACCGAGCAGAACACGGCAAACATCGACTACCTGCTCATGACGGTCGGAGGTGACCAGTAATGCCGACGAAGAAGACCGACGAGCACTCCAAGCACTTCGCGCTCGTCAAGAAGTACTACGACCGACCTCTTTGGAGCAAGGCGCGAGTGCATAAGGCAGTCGAGTGCAAGTGGATTACCGCCGACGAGTACAAGGAGATCACCGGCGAGGAGTACACGGCCGAATAGGCGGAAGGAGGGCGCTCAGGATGGAAGTGCTCAAGCTCTTTGCGCCATATGGGCCGGGATGGCTCGGTGGCGTCCTTCTCGGCCTCATAGCCTTCTACTTCGGCCGCCAGTTTTTGGATGAATACAAAAGGCAGAACGAACGCAAGGCCGGCATCGACATGAAGCGCGAGGAGCGCAAGCAGGCCGAGGTCGACGAGCGCGCGCAGCGGGACCGCGAGCGCTCGCAGATGGAGGGCCGCATCGCCGCGCAAATGGAACGCAGCAACTCGCTCATGGAGGCCATGAAGACCCTCATGGAGTCAGTCGTGGCGTCCAACGAGGTCCTGCACAACGACTTGGCCCACAGCCAAGCGCGTAGCCAGGGAATGGCGGAGAAGGTCGACCACATCTGCGACCGCGTCGACCTGATCTACAGCAAGGAATCCGACAGATAGGAGCAATCGAATGGATGAGATCCAGGCGGGCCTCACGGTGTGCACGGTGCTGGTCGTGCCGTACATCGTGCAGGCCATCAAGACGAAGGCGATGACGGGCAATGTCGCCCGCTGGACGGCCATCGCCGTCTCGGCAGGATGCGGCGCCCTCACGGCCATGTCGGGCGGCGTCCCGACCGAACCCTCGGCGTGGGTTACGTCCATCTTCGCCGCCGTCGGCGGCGTGCAGGTGGCCTATGCGGCCTTTAAATCGGTCGGCATCACGGACAAATGGCTGGACGCCCTTCTGGCGCTCGGCGACATCAAGGAGGACTAACATGGCAGACTTCGCGAACGTCCAACCGGACGAGTACAAGCTCCTGGGGCGCAACTTCTCCGCAGGCCGCCCGTTCGGCATCAGGGGCGTGACCATCCACCACATGGCCGGCGACCTCAACGCCAGCCAGTGCAACGGCATCTGGGGTGCCAACGGCTGCTCGGCGCACTACTCGGTCGACCGCAACGGCTACATCGTGCAGCACGTCAACGACACCGACCGCGCCTACGCCTGCGGCGACGGAATCGGCACCGGACGCGGCAACGACACGACCATCTCCATCGAGCACGCGAACAGCGGCAGCAACCCGTGGACGGTGCACGAGAAGGCCATCGAGAGCGGCGCGCACCTGGTCGCTGCCCTGTGCCTGTACTACGGCCTCGGTCGCCCCGAGTGGTGCAAGAACGTGTTCCCGCACCGCTACTGGAGCGCCACGGCCTGCCCCGGCGAGCTTGCGGGCTCCCAGCGCGACCATTACATGCAGCGCGCTCAGGCGTGGTACGACGCGATGAAGGACGGCAAGGCACCCGCTCCCTCCACCGCCGCTAAGCCTGCCGCAGCAAATCCCGTTCAGGCGGCATCCGGCGGCTTCTCAAAGGCATCCGGCAAGCGTGTCCCCGTCCACTACTCCCTCCACCTCAAGGGCGGCGGCTGGCTGGACGAGGTGACCGACTTCGGCTCCGGCGACAACGGCTTCGCGGGCTACCCGTGCCGACAGCACGACCTCCTTTGCGCCCGAGTCGATCGCGGTACACTCAAGTATCAGGTGCATACCATCGAAGACGGCTGGCTCGACTATGTGACCAAGGGCGACCGCAACGATACCGTCAACGGCTGCGCGGGTATCGTCGGTCATACCATCGACGGCGTGCGCATGTACTACGTGACCCCGGGCGGCGAGGAATACAAGCAGGCATATTATCGCTCGCAGACCACCGCACGCGCTGGGTGGCTCGATACCGTGTGCGACGGTGGCTCCACCTATGGCGGCGATGATTACGCCGGTTTCTTCGGCGAGCCGCTCGACCGACTCCAGGTCTGCATCACCGACGGCAACCCGTACTAGCATGATCGCGCTGGCATTCGTCCTCGGCTCGCTCTTCGGCGGCACCGTGGCGACAATCGGGCTCTGCATCGTGAGCATCAACCGGCATTAGCCGCAGCCCGCTCTAGTTATCCCGGGCGGGCTTTTTTCTCGAGAAAAGGTGTTGCTACGCCGCCCGTGGTATCCTGAGCAACACGACGGTCCCAACGGCGCAGATCTCGGTTCTAGAATCTATGCAGACGGGGCACCATCGAACGTAAGACCGTCCGAACCTCGCATGGTCCGGGCGGTTTTTCTTATACCGACGCGACGTGATGGGACGTGGTATGGCAGCAACGGATATCGAGCGCGGACTCTCGACCGCCGAGGTCGAGGAGCGCATCGCCGCCGGTAAAATCAACCGCAACATGGAGCTCAAGACCAAGTCGGTCAAAGAGCTCATCATCGAGAACCTCTGCACGCTGTTCAATTTGATCAACGTGATCTTGGCGTTCCTGGTCATTTTGACCGGTTCGTTTAAGAATCTGACGTTCCTGTTCGTGGTGTTCCTCAATACCGCCATTGGCGTCATTCAGTCCATGCGTTCCAAGAAGATGGTCGATAAGCTCACGCTGCTGACCTCCAAGAAGGCCATCGCGGTGCGCGACGGCGCCGAGGTGGAGCTCGGCTTGGACCAGATCGTGCTCGACGACATCATCCGCCTGGGGCGCGGCGACCAGATTCCCGCTGACGCCGTGGTGGTTTCGGGCGAGGCGCTCGTGAACGAGAGCCTGCTGACGGGCGAGAGCGACCTTATTAAGAAGCAGCCCGGTTCCGAGCTCATGAGCGGCAGTTTTATCGACTCGGGCCTGCTGCGCGCTCGCGTGATCCATGTCGGCGCCGACAACTACGTGGCTAAGATCAATAACGAGGCCAAATACGTCAAAAAGGTCAATTCCGAGATCATGAACGCGCTTAACGCCATCGTGCGCTTTGCGAGTATCATCATGATCCCGCTCGGTTTGGCGTTGTTTGCCTCGAGTGTGAGCGAGCTGTGGGATGCCGCGGGAACCCCGGGCGATAGCGCGCTTTCGTGGTGCTTCTCCGAGCTGTTGGCTGGTCATGTGCCTTCGTCGGCGCTGCTGTCCACGGTGGGTGCTCTTTTGGGCATGATTCCGCAGGGCTTGGTGCTGCTGACCTCGTCGGTGCTCGCCATCGCCACGGTGCGCCTGGCCCGCCGCAAGGTGCTGGCACAGCAGCTCTACTGCATCGAGACACTCGCTCGCGTCGACGTGCTGTGCCTGGACAAGACGGGCACCATCACGTCGGGCCGTATGGAGGTCGAGGGCACGTATCCGCTGCCTGTTGAGGGTGTTGGCTTTGGCGTGGACTCGGACGAGGCGGCTGTTCCCGTCGATACCACAGTGCTCGATTTTGCGCTGGCTAACGTGGCACGTGCGACTTCGGCCGATGCCAACGAGACCTGCCAGGCGCTGCTCAACTATTACGCCGATCGCCCGGTCGAGGTGTCCGAGCCGCTGTCGGTCATTCCATTCTCGTCGTCTAAAAAATGGAGCGGCGCTTCTTTTGCGCAGGGCTCCTACGTAATGGGCGCCGCGCAATTTGTGCTCTCTGATCGTGCGTTTGCCCAGGTCGAGAACCGTGTCGCCGAGCTTGCCGATACCTGCCGCGTGCTCGTGGTGGCGCGCGTGGACGGCTTTACGCCCGATGGGGATATGGTGGGCGAGGCCGAGCCCGTGGGATTTGTGACCATCCGCGACGAGATTCGTACCTCGGCGGCCGAGACCATCGGCTACTTTAACGAGCAGGGCGTGACCCTCAACGTGATCAGCGGCGACGACCCGCGTACGGTGTCGTCGATCGCGCGCGTGGTGGGCGTGCCGGGGGCGGACGCCTATGTGGACGCCACGACGCTCGATACGCCGGCCAAGCTCGATGCCGCAGTGGACCGCTACCATGTCTTTGGTCGTGTGACCCCGCAGCAGAAGCGCGAGCTCGTGCAGGCGCTCAAGCGCCGCGAGCACACCGTGGCCATGACGGGCGACGGCGTCAACGACGTGCTGGCGCTCAAGGAGGCCGACTGCTCCGTCGCCATGGCGGCCGGCTCCGATGCCGCGCGCAACGTGGCCGAGATCGTACTCGTCGACAACGATTTTGCCTCGATGCCCGCCGTGGTGGCCGAGGGCCGTCGCTCCATCAACAACCTGCAGCGTTCGGCCTCACTGTTCCTGACCAAGACGCTGTTCTCGATGGGCCTGGCGGCGCTGTGTATCGCGCTGCCGCCGTACCCCTTCGAGCCCATCCAGATGACGCTCATTAACTTCTTCTGCATCGGCGCGCCGGGCTTTGTGTTGGGCCTGGAGCCCAACAATGCTCGTGTGAAGGGTGCGTTTTTGAGCAACGTACTCAAGCGTGCACTGCCGGCGTCGATTGCGGTCATTTTGGCTGCGGCGCTCGATATCTTTGTGGCGCGCGTGTTTGGCTTTAGCCAGCTCACGCTGTCTACGATGTGCCTGCTTACGTCGTGCGCGGCAAGCGTCAGCCTAATCTGGCGCATCTCGCAGCCTCTCACGCCCTTACGTGTGGTGCTCTTTGTGTTTGTAGTCGCCGGCATCCTGGTGGGCGTTATCGGATTCCCGGAGCTGCTGTCTATTGCCAACCTGTCGATGGGCCAGATGGTTATCTTGGCTGTTATCGTGGTCTTTACCTGCTCGGTGTTCTTTAAGCTCGCCACGATGATGGATTCGCTCAAGCCGCGTCGTCGTCATGCCGCAACTGGTTTTGGCCGTGGTGTGCGCGTCCACCTGGGTCGCGGTGGCGGCAAGGTGAGCTCGACGGGTTCGACGGCCGAGCGTTTTGCCAAGCGCGTCGCCGCCGACATGGCGCAGCGCCGCGAAGATCGCACTGCTCGCGAGGCCGAGGCCCGCGCACTCGAGGGCGTGGCCCAGGCCCAGCCCAAGAAAAAGAAGAGTACCGGAGCTAAGCGCTCTCGTGTGACCAAGTCCGCCCAAGGCATCAAAGTCTCGATGCCAAGCAAAAAGAAGAAGTAACTACGCGCCCTGGCGATGTTGAATTGGTGCCTTGCTCCTGTGGGGCCGTGGCGATGTTATGCTCTAACCTCGATTGTTTGAATTGCTTCGAAAAGAGGATGCCGTGATCTGCCCGCATTGCCTTAAGACTATCGAGGACGGCGCCTCGTTCTGCCCCTACTGCAACGCCTATGTGGGTCCGGGCGATGGCCCCGAGCACACCGAGTTCGTGTTCTGCGAGGGCTGCGGTGCCCGTCTTTCTCCGCACGATCGTACGTGTCCCAAATGCGGACGCCCCGCTCCGGGTATCCTCTCCGAGGACGCGGCCGCATCCGACCTGGCAGCGGGCCGCACGGCGGGCTTTCCGCGCCTAACGCAAGAGCAGATCGATACCGAGGTGCCTCATGCGCCCGCCTCGGCTGCCGCGGTTCTTTCGGACGCCGCCGATCCTAACGAGACCTGCGTGCTGCCGGCTTTCGATAAGGATTTCGGTATCCCCAAGGTCGATATTCCCACGCCCGTTTCCCTGCACGACGATGCTCAAAAACCCAAGCGCAAAGTGCATCCCGACGAGGACGCCTATCACAAGCACAAGCGTCATATCCCCAAGCCGCTCATCGTCATCGCGGTACTTGCCGTCGTTTGCGGCGGTGCCTATTGGTTCGTGACGACCGATCCCATGGGTGTCATGCCTGGCTTCTACGACCAGTTTGGCCAAGCTGCACAAACCACCTTCCCCACGCGCCAAAAGGGCGAGGCGACTGAGGACGATACCAAGCAAGACGATTCTGCCGAGGTGGTCCAGGAAGAAACCGTGCTGACCGATGATCAGCTCTATACCAGGCTCGACGGTCTGTATCAGACCATCGTGTCCTACGGTGACGAGGACCAGATCGGCGAGGTCATCGATTCCTTTAACAACGGCTATCTCCGAACGCCGCTGTCCACCCGTCAGGAGCTGTCGCAGAGTGCTTACGCCCTGCGCGACCAGATTAAAAAGACGCAAGATGAGCTCAGCAACCTTAAGTACCAGAACGATACGGTCTATGCGGACGACATTGCCCACTTAAAGCAGCTTGCCGAGTGGATGTATGAGCGCGTCGACGTGATCTGCCAGAGTTGGGACATCTCGCTGGCCATTCCCGATGGCGAGTCGATGAGTTCTCACCAAAGCGAGATCCTGGCGCCCATCGCTCAGGGTGGCAACAGCGCGCTTAATCAGTACGACGCCAACGTGGGCTCCTGGAAGCCGCAGCAGCGTTCCTAAAATTAGTTCGCCATAGTCGGCATAACCTACGTGCGCAATTGATGTAAGCGCATGCTTATTGCTACAATTCGTACAAATATGCTTTAAACGCACGAGGAAGGAACCACATGTTTGGTTTTAAGAAAGAGCTCTACACGCCCGAGTATCAGCTTGCCGGCGACGAGTGCGCCGTTATCGAGACGTCGAAGGGTACCATCAAGGTCAAGTTTGACGGCGAGGGCGCTCCCATTCATGTCGCGAACTTCTGCGAGCTTTCTACGATGGGCTTCTATGATGGCCTTAAGTTCCATCGCTATGTGCCCGGCTTTGTCATTCAGGGCGGCGACCCCAATACCCGCGATATGTCCGGCGCCGACGTCGCTGCCGGTCTTGAGGGCCCCGACGGCATGCCCGGTACCGGTGGTCCCGGCTACTGCATCAAGGGCGAGTTTGCCACCAATCCGCGCAACAGCCATGTCGATGGTGCCCTTGCCATGGCACGCTCCATGGACCCCGATTCCGCGGGTTCGCAGTTCTACTTCTGCCTGGGCGCCCAGCATAACCTCGATTCCGGTTACACCGTCTTTGGTACCACGGTCGAGGGTCTCGATGTGATTTCGCAGCTGCGTGCCGGCGACGAGATCGTCCATGTCGAGATCGTTCACGAGTAAAGGGGACTTCCTTGAATAGCCAGCTGATCCAACAGGGCCGCGCCGCTTACCGCGCGGGTGATTTTTCCGCTGCAGCCCAGATGCTTGGGGCGGCAAAGACTCCCGATGAGATTATGGGCGAGGCCGATCACCTTCGTGGCAACGCCTTGATGCACCTGGGCATGTATGTCGAGGCCGCCGAGGCCTATGCCGCCGCCCTCAACGACGGCACTTATGGCAAGCGCGGCGCGCTGCTCACCAACCGCGGCAAGGCGCTCGCCGCCGTGGGCGACTACACGACGGCCGCCCAGGCGTTTTCTGCCGCTACGCAGGATGCTTCCTATGCCACGCCGTTCAAGGCCTATCTGGGCCTGGGTAACGCGCTGTTCCAGTCGGGCGACTATGCCAACGCGGGTACTGCCTTCCGTCAGGCTGCCATCGACGGCGCCAATCCGGCTCCTGCCGCCGCGCTCGGCGAGCTCGGTCGTTGCTTCATTAAGCTTGGCCGTCCGGCGGATGCCGTGGAGACCTACCGCACGGCTATCGACTTTGCCGGCCCCCGCGACGACACGCGTGCGCTCAACGCCGGCATGGGTCAGGCACTTTCTGCCGCCGGCCGCCCCTCCGACGCACTCGACGCCTTTAACGCCGCTACTGCCGATGGCATCTACCAGCTCACCTCCGAGCAGGCCGATGAGCTTGCCCGCGTGCATGATTCGCTTGCCGCACTGTCTGCCCAGACGGCTATGGCCACGGCTCCGGCGCCCGTGATGGACGCTCCTGCCGTCGATCCGCTCGATCCTACGGGCGCGACCGGTCAGTTTATGCCCGATCCCTCGGACACCGGCTTCTTTACGCTGTCCGAGTCCGAGATGGTCCGGCAGGACCGTCAGGATCGTAAGCAGGCCAAGGTCCGTCGTCGCCATCGCCACACGGGTCTCAAGGTCTTCATCGTGCTGCTTCTGCTCATTTTGATTGCTGCGGGCGGTCTGGGCTTTGCCTACACGCGCGGCTTTGGCTTCCCCTCGCAGGAGTCGGTTATCACCGATCTGTTCCAGGCTGCCGGCGACGGTGACACCGCAAAGGCCGAGTCTTGCCTGGCCTCGAGCCTGTCCGAGGACGCCAAGTCGATGATCATCTCCTCGATTCCGCAGGGCGCCACCGTGTCCGTCGAGGGCATGGATCAGTCCATGACCGAGACGACCGCTAAGGTGAAGGCATCGCTGTCCAAGGGCGGCGAGCAGGAGTACACCGTCAAATTCTTGCGCTCCGACAATCATATCGGCTGGGCCGTTTCCTCGCTCGATATGGATTTCTCGGCTGCTGACAACCAGTAGTGACCTTATGGGATTTAGCTTTGCCCGGTGCTTCACCGCAAGTGAGGTGCCGGGCTTGCGCTAGTATCATGGGCTAGTAGTTTTCCAGCAATCATCCAACACATCAGGAGTTGCGTTGTTTTCTTTGATGGATATGTTCTTCGGTAGCTATGCGGGCGATCTTGCGATCGACCTCGGCACCGCAAATACGCTTGTCTCCGTGCGCGGCAAGGGCATCGTCATCCGCGAGCCTTCCGTCGTCGCCATCGACAAGAACGACGAGCGCATCCTGGCGGTCGGCATCGAGGCCAAGCGCATGCTCGGTCGTACGCCCGGCAACATCGTGGCCGTTCGTCCCCTTAAGGACGGCGTTATCGCAGACTTCGATGTTACCGAGGCCATGCTTCGCTACTTTATCGACAAGGCGTCCGAGAAGCGCTATCCGTGGACTCCGCGTCCGCGCGTTGTCGTCTGCGTTCCCTCCGGTGTCACGTCGGTCGAGAAACGTGCTGTCTTTGAGGCCACGATCCAGGCCGGTGCCCGCCAGGCCTATCTGATCGAAGAGCCTATGGCCGCCGCTATCGGCGCCGACCTGCCCGTCGAGGAGCCCACCGGCTCCATGGTCATCGACATCGGTGGCGGTACCACCGAGGTTGCCGTTATCGCTATGGGCGGCATCGTCGTCTCGCAGTCCATCCGTATTGCCGGCGACGAGTTCGATCAGGCCATCCTCACGCACGTTCGCGATGCCTACAACCTGGCCATCGGCGAGCGTACGGCAGAGGACATCAAGATCAAGGTCGGCTCCGCCGTGCCGCTCAAGGACGAGCTCGACGTCGAGGTCAACGGCCGCGACGTGATCACCGGTCTGCCCAAGACCGTGCGCATCGAGAGCGAGGAGATTCGTCGCGCACTCAACAAGCCGCTCGACGAGATGGCCAAGGCCGTCAAGGACGCACTTGACGCTACGCCTCCCGATCTTGCCTCGGACCTTATGTACTACGGTATTTTGCTGACCGGTGGCGGCGCGCTGCTGCGCGGTCTCGACGTGCGCCTGCGCGATGAGACCGGCGTTTCGGTCAACGTCAGCCCCACGGCGCTCGATAACGTCGTTAACGGCTGTGCCCGCGTGCTCGAGGCCAATGCGTTTGATGGCGGCTTCGTCCAGACCAATGCTTAATTTCCAAAAGGTGGATTCCATTTGGCACGATCTTCGGGTTTCTCCACAAATCTGAATACCAAGCGACAATCAACGGGTATGCGCCCGTTGATTGTTTTCAGCCTGATTTCGGTGTTGCTGCTCACGTTTTACATCCGCGAGGGCGAGGCAGGACCGATTCATGCCGTGCGTTCGGGCGTAACGACGATTACCTCGCCGGTGCGCTTTGTGGGTTCGGCTGTAGCGGCTCCCTTCAATGCCATCGGCAACGTGTTCTCTAACCTTACGGCGTCGCAGGACACGCTCGACGAGCTCAAGAAGCAAAACGAGGAGCTGACCTCTAAGGTTGCTGAGCTCTCCGAGGCTCAAAAGACCGCCGAGCGTCTGGAGGGGCTGGTCGGGCTGCAGTCGACCTACAACCTCAAATCGACCGCTGCTCGTATCGTCGGTGCCTCGGGCGATGCCTGGACCTCGACCGTAACCATCGACAAGGGCTCTGCCGACGGCCTTACCATCAACATGCCCGTGACGAGTTCTGCCGGTGTTATCGGCCAGATTATCGAGGTATCGGCCAAGACCTCTACCGTGCGCCTGATTGGCGACGAGAACTCGGGCGTGTCCGCCATGGTGCAGGACACGCGCGCCCAGGGCATGCTGCAGGGTCAGGCTGACGGCACGCTGCGTCTTGAGTACGTGAGTGTCGACTCCGATGTTAAGGTTGGCGACATCATCGTGACCTCGGGCATCGGTGGCGTGTTCCCCAAGGGTCTACCGCTCGGCACCGTCTCGTCGGTTGAGAAATCGGCAAACGACGTGTACTACACCATTGTGGTGCGCGCCCAGACGACGGCCGAGAACAACGAGGAAGTGCTGGTCATTACCTCGCTGACCGACGAACAGTCGGCCTCGGATGAGGACGTGAGCACGGCCAACAGCACACCGCAGGGATTGTCGCGCGATGCTGCGACCAAGACGAAGGACGAGAGCTCGGATGACAGTTCCGACACGTCCGAGACGACCGATTCCGGCTCGAGCGAATAGGGGGCATGTCCATGGATCTACACGAGCAGGGGATGAGCTCCCGCACGTTTGTGATCGCCGCCATCGTGTGCGTGCTGCTGCAGGCAGGCCTGGCACCGCAGATCTCCATTGCGGGCGGTCGCGTCAACTTCATGATTATTCTGGTGTGCCTAAGCGTGTTCTCGGGCGACCCGACCCGTGCCGTCGTGTGCGGTTTTTGCAGCGGCTTGTTTTATGACCTGTCCGCTGCCGTGCCGGTGGGCGTTATGTCACTCCTGCTGACCGTGGGTTCTTTTGCCCTGGTGCACAGCGCCGTCGGTCAGACGGGCGGTACCCCGAGTGCGCGCGGCGTCACTGTGGGCGCCTTCGCGCTCGTCATTAATGTGATCTACAGCATCATCTTGCTGTTTATGGGTTTGGAGACGAGCTTTGTCGTGGCGATCTTCGGCCATGCGCTGCCGTCCTCGATCCTGACGGGTCTGGTTGCCATTCCGTTTTTGATGTCCGGCGTCGTGCCGCAGTCCGGCTATGGATTCTCCGCACGTGGCGGACGCCAGACGGGTATGCGCTTTAAGCCCAAGACCCGCAAGCTCAAATAGGGGAGGCCCGTAGATGTCTTCCCAGTTGACGGTTATTATCGCCGGTATCGTGCTGGTTGTGGCCATCGTGGTCGCGCTGGTCATCATGCGTCGTGGCGATTCCCGTTTTACCTACGATACGCAGCATGGAACGGCCCCACGCGCCACCGAGGGCGAGGGCAATACCGCGGCGACCGCCTTTAAGGGCCGCTTTTCCATCCTCACCACGGGTGTGGGCGCGATGTTTGCGGCGCTCGCCGTCAAGCTGTGGGGCATGCAGATGGTCTCGTCGGACTATTACGAGAAGCAGGCTAATAGCAATCAGACTCGCACCGTTACCACTCCCGCTGTACGCGGCCGCATCCTCGACCGCAATGGCGTGGCGCTTGTCCAGAACCGTCCCTCACTTGCTGTCGTGGCCTACCGCGACCTTGCCGAGGATGAGGTTCTGGTTCGCCATCTTGCCAACGTGCTTGGAATGCCTTACGTGGCGGTCCTTCGCAATATTCAGGACAATACAGAGGGCGCTCAGAGCCTGCATACCATCGCGACGGACGTCCGTCGCTCCACGGTTGCCTATATCAAGGAACACGCCGGCGAGTTTCCGGGCGTCAAGATTGCCGAGCGTACCGAGCGCCAGTATCCATATGGCGAGACGGCATGCCATATCTTGGGCTATACCGGCACCATTACCTCCGAGCAGCTCGAGGCCCAGAATAAGAAAACCTCTGGCGATGATGATGCTTCTGCTGGCAAGATTACGTACCAGTCGGGCGATATCGTGGGCCAGGCGGGCGTTGAGAGCTACTACGAAAACCTGCTGCAGGGTATTCGTGGCGAGCAGACCGTCAAGGTCGATGCCTCGGGCAATGTGACCGGTCAGGCCGGTGCCGTGCCTGCGAAGGCCGGCTCCGACATTAAGCTCACGCTCGACCTTAAGATCCAGCAGGCCTGCGAGACGGCGCTGGCGAGCGCTATCGAGCTTGCCAAGACCACTGGCTACAGCAATGCCGGCAACGGCGCTGTGGTGTGTCTCGATCCCAACAATGGCGAGATCCTGGGCATGGCGAGCCAGCCCAAGTTCGATCCGTCCGTCTTTATCGGCGGCGTCTCAAATGACGTGTGGACCGAGCTCAATGATGACAAGGGTTCGCACCCGCTGCTCAACCGCGCCATTAGCGGACAGTACATGTCGGCCTCGACCATCAAGCCGCTCTCGGCACTGGCCGGTCTTGAGTTTGGAACCTACACGTCGGGGCAGACGACCAACTGCACGGGCTATTGGACGGGTCTGGGCAAGTCGTGGGGCAAGTACTGCTGGTTGCATTCCGGCCACGGCACCATGACGCTGCAGTCGGGTATCGCCAACTCGTGCGACCCTGTCTTCTACGACATGGGCAAGGCGTTCTTTTATGACGAGCAACATCCCGAGGGCTTGCAGGAGGTCTTTCGTCGCTGGGGCCTAGGCAAGACCTGCGGTATCGATCTGCCGAGTGAGGGCGCGGGCCGTATTCCCGATGCCGAGTGGAAAGAGTCGTACTTCACCGACGCCTCTGCCGAGGACCGCAAGTGGAATGCCGGCGATATGACCAACATCGCCATCGGCCAGGGCGATATCCTGGTGACGCCCCTGCAGATGGCGTGCGCCTATATGGGTCTTGCCAACGGCGGCAAACAGTACGTGCCTCACGTGTTTTTGTCTGCCGTGTCGCGCGATGGCGACGGCGATGCCTATAAGTACAACGGCAAGGGCAAGAAGAAGCGCCTGGAGGCCAAGATCAACAGCGATTCGGATTTGGCTCTTGTTCGCAACGGTATGCACGACGTGATTTACACGGCATCGACGTCCCTGGCGGCGCACTTTGGCACCCTGACGCCGCAGGTATACGGCAAGTCGGGCACGGGCGAGAAAAGTGGCGAGGACGAATACGCGTGGTTCTGCGCCTATGCGCCGGCCGATGACCCCAAGTATGTCATCGCTACTGTCCTGGAGCAGGGCGGCGGCGGCTCAGATACCGCGATGCATGTCGTGCGCGACGTGCTCGGCGTGATTTATGACGAGCCCGATACCTCTTCGGCCTCGGGCGATTCTTCGGTTCGATAGGAGGTTGCGATGGATTTTTCTCCGGCGGATCTGTTCCGTTCAACCAAGACCGGCTCTCGCAGCAGCCTGGACCGCGTCAACAAGCAACTTTCGGCCTCGCGCGGCACGTTTCGCCAAAAGGTGCATATCGGTGTGCTCGTGGCTACTGTGGCGCTCGTCGCCTACGGTGCCATCATCATCTGGTCGGCTTCGCAGTTTAAGGCCGATGCCTCGTTCTCACGCCATCTGCTGGGAATCGGCATCGGGGCGGTGCTGGCGGTGTTGGTCTGGCGTACCGACTTGCGCGGTATTTCCAATTTCTCGACGGCGTTGCTCGTCATCGACCTGATCGTGATCTTCTCGCCCAAGATTCCGGGCCTGTCCTATACGGGCGGTCTGGGCATGACGGGCTGGATCAAGATTCCCGGTATCGGCTTGACATTCCAGCCGGTTGAGCTTGCCAAGCTCATCACCATCTTCTTTATTGCTACGCTTGGCTCGCAATATAACGGTCGCATCGATACCGTTCGCGACTACGTCAAGCTCTGCGGCATGCTGTCCATTCCGTTTTTGGCCGTCGTTGCCATGGGCGACCTGGGCTCGGGCCTGGTCGTGCTTGTTTCGGGCGCCATCGTCATCTGCATGAGCGGTGCACGCCGCGAATGGGTGCTGTCGACTCTGGCCCTGCTCGTGGGCTTGGTGGCCCTCGTTCTGGCGCTCGATTCGGTCTTTGATTCGTTGCTCGGCCACGATGTGCTCATCAAGCAGTATCAGATGAACCGTCTGACGGTCTTTATCGACCCCGATAATGCCGATTCGGACGATGCCTACAACCTGCAGCAGTCGCTTATCGCCGTTGGCTCGGGCGGCTTCTTTGGTAAGGGTTTGGGCCATGCGACGCAGTCGGCCGGCGGCTTTCTGCCTGAGTTCCACACCGACTTCGTCTTCGCCTTCCTGTCCGAGACCTTTGGTTTTTGCGGTTCTTTTTTGCTCCTGTGCCTCTACGTGCTGCTGATCTTTTCGACGATTCGCGTCGCCTTTAAGTGTGAGTCGCTGTTTTTGCGTCTTTCGTGTGTGGGCATCGTTGGCATGTGGGCGTTCCAGACCTTCGAAAACATCGGCATGTGCATCGGCGTGATGCCGATTACCGGTATTCCGCTCCCATTTATTAGCTTCGGTTCGTCTTCGATGATGATTCAGCTGCTGACGGTGGGTATCGTACAATCCATATGGCGGCATCGTTCGGGCGCCGCGTAACCGCTGGAGGGGTTTGCCATGAAAATTCCCGTAGATAAGCTGACCCGCGCTTTTAAGATGGGCGCGTCCGTTAAGAAGGATTCCGATACACCTGTGCGCGTCTCGGTCTATCTGGATTCGTCCGCCTCGCGCTTTCTGGCCGAGACGGTGCGTGACGCCTTTGTGCCGCAGACGACCTCGGGCATTGTGCGCGTCGAGCGTCTGGGGGAGGAGCGAATTGCTCCAAAGACCGATACCGATGTGGTGCTGGTGCTCTCGTGTGGTTCCGACCGCTTGGAGAGTGCCGTGCAGGAGCTCGTGATCGCCGGCGCGCCCGTGTGCGTGCTTGCCGAGTCTGCTGTGGAGGTGCCGTTTATCGAGGAGTCTACGCCCATGCTCGGCGTGGTAGCGGCAACCGATAAGACGTATCTGCTCGAGACGCTTGCCCGCTGGATTCTCGATCGCACCGACAAGGAAACGGCTTTTGCGGCGAACTTTGCCTTCATGCGCATCGCTGCGGCCAATCGTATCATCACCTCGTGCGCGCTCACCAATATGGCGACCGGTGCGCTGGTGTTTTTGCCGGGCGCCGATTATCCCGTTATGGCGCTGGCGCAGGTGGGCATGCTCTTTGAGCTCGCTGCCGTCTTTGGACGCGGCATTAAGCCTGAGCGCGGCTACGAGGTCGCGGGCGTGCTTGCCGGCGGTCTTGTGATCCGAGCGGTCACCCGCGCACTTGTCAAGCAGACGCCGCATATTGGGTTTGCCGTCAAGGCGCTCACTGCTGCCGCGGGCACCTATGGCATGGGCCGTGCGCTCGTTTCGCTCTACGAGCGCGATGTCGACTACAGCCGTGCCAACGAGGTGGTCACTGCCACGTTCTCCCGCGTTCGCGATCTGGTGACCACGGTCGCGGGCGCTACCCGTCCTATGGCGTCCTATCAGGACGCATCAGATCTCGCTGCTTAGGGGTTTTCCGTTGCGCGTTGCATACCAAGACTGTTTTCATTTAATTGAGCCGTTGCTCGCCAAGGTCGAGAAGCCGAGTCGCTATATCGATCACGAGTGGGGCACGCTTTCCAAGGCCGATGCCGACTACCGTTGCTGCCTGATCTATCCGGATGTGTACGAGGTCGGTCTGCCCAACCAGGGTATCGCCATCCTCTACAACATCCTTAACCAGGCCGAGGGCATCTCCTGCGAGCGTGGCTATGTGCCGTGGCCCGATATGGGTGACGCCATGCGCGAGGCAGGCATTCCGCTGCTCTCGCTCGAGGGTGCTGCCCCCGTCGCTTCGTTTGATATCGTCGGTCTCCATGTGCCGCACGAGATGGCGGTGACGAACTTCCTCGAGGCACTCGACCTCGCTGGCATTCCACTGTTGGCGGCCGACCGAGGCGAAGACGACCCTATCATCATCGCCGGCGGCCCCTCGGTGTACAACCCCGAGCCGTACGCGGCCTTCTTCGATGCCATCCTCATCGGTGAGGGCGAGGAATCGCTGCTCGAGACCTGCCAGCTGCATCGCCGCCTGCGTGACGAAGGGGTCCCGCGCGCGCAGATTGTCGAGCAGCTTGCATCCATTGCCGGCAACTACGTGCCATCGCTCTATGAGGTTCGTCACGACGAGCCCTGCTCGCCGCATGGCTACACCGTGCCGCGTGAAGGCAAGGATGCGCCGACCGTGGTCTACAAGCGCGTCGTCGAGGATTTCGGCGCCACGAATCCGCTGTCGCAGTCGTGCGTGCCCTATGCGCAGCTGGTTCACGACCGCCTGTCTATCGAGATCCTGCGCGGCTGCGCCCGCGGCTGTCGTTTTTGCCAGGCCGGCATGACGTATCGTCCGGTGCGCGAGCGCTCGGCCGACCAGATCGTCTCGTCGGTGATTCAGGGTCTGGAAAAGACCGGCTATGACGAGGTGTCGCTGACCTCGCTCTCCACGACCGACCACTCCTGCATTCGCGACGTGCTCGGCAGGCTCAACCGTCGCCTGGAGGATACGGGTATTCGCGTGTCTATTCCGTCGCAGCGCCTGGATTCGTTTGGCGTGGATATGGCCGAGTCGGTCGCCGGCGAAAAGAAGGGCGGCCTGACGTTCGCGCCCGAGGCCGGTAGCCAGCGCATGCGCGACATCATTAACAAGAACGTGACCGAGGAGGACCTGGACCGTGCGGCCAAGGCGGCCTTCGAGGCCGGTTGGAACCGCATGAAGCTCTACTTTATGATGGGCCTTCCCGGCGAGCGCGATGAGGACATCGTGGCCATCGCCAATCTGGCCGATCACGTGCTGGAGCTCGGTCGTTCCGTGGTGCCCAAGGCTCGTCGCGGCTCGATTTCGGTGTCGATCTCGGTTTCGGTCTTTATCCCCAAGGCTGCCACGCCGTTCCAGTGGTGCCCGCAGCTCGACTACGACGACGTCAAGCGTCGCCAGAAGCTGCTTATCACGAGCGTTCGCAACCGTGCCGTCCGCGTGCATTACCACGATGCCGAGACCTCGCTCATCGAGGCCGCGCTTTCCCGCGCCGGTCGTGACATGACGCCCGTCATCATCGATGCTTGGCGCTCGGGCTCTCGCTTTGACGCCTGGGTAGAGCATTTCTCGCTCGATAACTGGAAGGAAGCTGCTGCCAAAAACGGCATCGACCTCAATGAGCTCGTGCACCTGCCCTACGAGTTGGACTGGCGCCTGCCGTGGGAGCACGTGAGCCCCGGCTGCACGCGCGGCTTCCTCGAGCGCGAGTACCGTCGCTCGCTCGAGGGCGTCACGACTCCCGACTGTACCCGCACGTCGTGCACCGGCTGCGGGATCTGCCCCACGCTCCACGCCAAGAATGTATTGATGGGTGATCGCGCATGAGTGAGCGCCTGACCGACAACCCCTCGCTCTTTAGACTTCGTGTTCGCTATGGCAAGCGCGATCGCCTTAAGTACCTGGGCCATCTCGAAGTAATCCATACCATTGAGCGCATCGTGCGCCGTGCGGGACTTCCCTATGCCGTCACGCAGGGCTTCTCTCCGCACATGCGCGTGGGCTTCTCTTCGGCGCTGCCGGTGGGTACGTCGTCGACCTGCGAGTGGTATGACCTGTTTATGACCGAGTTCGTGGCGCTCGACGAGGCGTTTGGGCGCCTGGCTGCGGCGTCTCCGGCCGATCTGGCGCCCATCGAGGCGGCGTACATCGACGTGCGCACGCCGGCGTTGACGGCGCAGCTCACGCGCCTGTCGTATCGCATCGACCTGCACTTGGATCCCGAGGCGCCCGTAAGCGCCGACGAGGTGCGTCGTGCGATCGACACGCTGCGCGCGGGCCACGGCATCGACTACGCGCGCGGCAAAAAGAGCAAGCGCTTGGATTTGGATCACACGCTCGTGGGCTATGAGCTCACGGCGGGGGAGCGCCCGGACCATTTGGTGCTCATGCTCGACACCCATGCCGACAACGAGGGCTCCATGCGTCCGGAAATTTTGCTTTCTGCTGCTGATGTTTTGTTGCAGGGCTTGACCCCGGGCGTGGATGCACCTATTGTTTCCACCGGTATGCAAGACCTCGTGACCATCTGCTCCTACGATGTCGAGCGTCAGAATCAAGCATGCGAGGACGACGAGGGCCGACTCGTCAGCCCCATACCTGTGCGAACTTGTGGATTTGCTCCACATACTCGTTGACGGGGGTATTTTCGCCTGCTACTATATTCGGCTGTTGCACTAACTGATGCATGAAGGGCAAGTAAACATGTACGCAATCGTTAACACGGGCGGCAAGCAGTACAAGGTCGCCACCGACGATGTCATCACCGTCGAGAAGATCGAGGGCAATGAGGGCGACAAGGTCACCCTGCCGGTTATCTTCCTCAACGATGGTAAGAAGATCGTCACCGATCCCGACAAGCTGGCCAAGGCCAAGGTTACCGCTCAGATCGTTGAGCAGTTCAAGGGCGAGAAGCAGCTGGTCTTCAAGTTCCACAAGCGCAAGCGCTATCGTCGTCTGAAGGGTCACCGTCAGCAGCTCACCAAGCTGAAGATCGTGAAGGTTCAGGCTACCTCCCGCGCCAAGAAGGCTGTCAAGGCAGAGGCTGAGGCTGTTGCCGAGGCTCCCGTCGCCGAGTAGATTACACTCGTAACGAAAGAGTAGGTATACACAATGGCACACAAAAAAGGACTCGGTTCCTCCCGTAATGGCCGTGACTCCCGCGGTCAGCGCCTTGGCACGAAGCGCTATGCCGGCCAGACGGTAACCACGGGCACGATTCTCGTCCGTCAGCACGGCACGCACATCCACCCGGGTGAGAACGTTGGCCGTGGTAAGGACGACACGCTGTTCGCGCTGGTCGACGGTACCGTTGAGTTCCACAAGGGTATCAAGCACAGGGTCAGCGTACGCCCGCTCGCGAACGCGTAATTCACCCTTCATAGAGCACATATGTGGGAGGCACTTGAGTTTTAGGATTCAAGGGTCTCCCTCTTTTTTGTAGGAGGCGATTCTGTTGTCACAGTTCACCGATATCAGCCGCATTAACGTGTGCGGCGGCGACGGCGGAGCCGGATGCATGTCGTTTAGGCGCGAGGCATTTGTCCCCAAGGGCGGCCCCGATGGCGGCGACGGCGGTCGTGGCGGCAATGTCGTCATCCAGGCCGATGCTCAGCTGTCTTCGCTGATCGATTACCGCTTTAAGCATCACTTTCGCGCCGAGCGCGGCACGCACGGGCAGGGTGCCCGTCGTAACGGCAAGAGCGGCGAGGACCTGATTCTCAAGGTCCCTATGGGTACCGTGGTGCGCGAGCTCGATCCCGAGACGCAGACCCCGATGTTTGAGATTGCCGACCTGGTGCACGACGGCGAGCGCGTCGTCGTGGCGCCCGGCGGTGCCGGCGGTCTGGGCAACACGCACTTTGTGACGTCGGTGCGTCGCGCTCCGGCCTTTGCCCAGTTGGGCGAACCGGCCGAGGAGCACTGGATCGAGCTCGAGATGAAGCTTATGGCCGATGCCGCGCTCGTGGGCTTTCCCTCCGTGGGTAAGTCATCGCTCATCGCGCGCATGAGTGCCGCCCGTCCCAAGATTGCTGACTACCCGTTTACCACGCTCGTGCCGAACCTCGGCATGGTGCGTGCCGGTGAATATTCTTACGTCGTTGCCGACGTCCCCGGTCTTATCGAAGGCGCGAGCGAGGGTAAGGGCCTGGGTCACCAGTTCCTGCGCCACATTGAGCGTACGGCCCTGATCATGCACGTCGTCGACATGACGGGTGGTTTTGAGGATCGCGATCCGGTCGAGGATTACCACATCATCAACCGCGAGCTCGAGCAGTATGGCGCCGAGCTTTCGGAGCGTCCGCAGATCGTCGTTGCCAACAAGTGCGATGCGCCGGGCACGGCCGACAAGATTGCCGACCTCAAGCGCGCAGCGCTCGACGATGGACATATGTTCTTTGCCGTGTCTGCCGTGACGGGCGCCGGCCTCAACACGCTGATGCTTGCCGTGGGCGAGCAGGTGGCTAAGCTGCGCGCCGAGTTGGCTGTCTCGGATGAGCCGGTCGTTCTGCGCGACGATGAGTGGGAGCGCCGCCGCCTGCAGCGTGAGAAGCGTTTCCGCATTGTTCAGGAAGAGCCCGGTGCCTTCCGCGTGGTCGGTCGTGCCATCGAGCGCATGGTCATCCAGACCGACTGGGAAAACGAGGAAGCCGTCATTTACCTGCAGCATAAGTTTGCGCGTATGGGTGTTGACGACGCGCTCGAGAAGGCCGGTTGCCGTGCGGGCGACGAGGTCCGCATTTGCCAGCGCGCCTTTGACTTTGAGGGCGCCGAGGACTTCTCGGAGTACGAGGAGCTCGAGGATGCTGGCGAGGACGTTGCCGTTGAAGCCATTGACGTGGCCGATGCTGCGGATGAGGGAGTCGAGGTTGTCGATGCGGCGGATGCCGCGGGCGATGCCGAGACCTCGGAGGGCGAGTAAGCCATGTCGCTGCGCGGTGGAATCGGTCTGCCCGAGCTTCCTCTAGAGGACGGGCAGGAGTTTAGGCTCGGCATTATGGGTGGCACCTTTGATCCCATCCATTACGGGCACCTGGTGACCGCCGAGCAGGCGCGCGAGTCGCTCGACTTGGACGCTGTGCTCTTTATGCCGGCGGGCTCTCCTGCCTTTAAGCTTGACAAGCCGGTGACGCCTGCCGAGGACCGTTATGCCATGACGGTCCTCGCCACCGCCGCGAACCCGGCCTTTTTGGCGAGCCGGTTCGAGATCGACCGTCCGGGTGTAACCTATACGGCCGATACGCTTCATGCCCTTCGCGACTTTTACCCGTCGCAGGTAAAGCTCTACTTTATTACGGGCGCCGACGCGATTATCGATATTGTGACTTGGCATGATGCCGAACGAATCGCTGAGCTTGCTACCTTTATTGCGGCGACGCGACCGGGCTTTGATATCGATACGGCGCGTGCCCGAATCAAAGAGTCGGGGCTGCCGTTCGACGTGCGCTATATTCAGATTCCGGCGCTGGCGATCAGCTCGACGAACATTCGCAAGCGTGTTGCCCGCGGTATGAGCGTGCGCTATCTTACGAGCGAGTCCGTGCTCGGCTACATTCGCAAACGCAGGCTATATGCCGATTTGGGCCAAGAAGATTTTGAGTGATGGGGGTCTACGTTGTCGGTAGAGGATCAGTTTGAGGGCGATGAGCGCGCGCTGCTCAAGCGCATTCAAGAGCTGCTCGATGTTCGCATGAAGGATAAGCGCAAGCGCTATGTGCATTCGCTGGGTGTTGCCGAGACCGCACTTCATCTGGCCGAGGTCTACGGCGTTGACCGCTTTGATGCCGCTGCCGCCGGCCTGATCCATGACTGGGACAAAGTGCTCTCCGACGACGAGCTGGTCACGCGCGCTCTGCATTACGGCATTAAGATTGCCGGCTCTCCTTCCGCCGCGACGCCGCTTTTGCATGGCCCTGTTGCCGCCTATGAACTTCCGCAGCTTTTTCCCGAACTGTCGCCGGCCGTTTTCCAGGCTGTCGACCGTCACACCGTGGGTGACTGCGACATGACGCCGCTCGATATGGTGGTCTTTGTGGCCGATGCCATCGAACCCAACCGCCACGGCGATTATGCCCATGCGCTGCGCAAGATGGTGGGGAAGTCCTCACTCGACGAGTTGTTCTTCTCCTGTTTTGCGCAGGGTCTGGTCTATGTGATCCAGTCCGGGCGCTATCTTTATCCCACGGCTATTTCGATTTACAACCATTACGCCCAGCTGCGCTAGCTCGGGCTGACTAGAAAGAGGTATTCCATGGCCGACGAGACCATGACCGACGAGCAGATTCTTGAAGGTGTGGAGCACAAGAGCTTCGCCGCCACGTCCGACCGCACTGCCGCCTCGCTGTCCGCGAGCGGTGTCGCCGCCGAGGATGTCGCCCGCGCCGCCGCGCAGGCCGCCTACGACAAGAAGGGCGAGGACGTTCAGGTGCTCGACCTGACCGAGCTTTCCGATGTGTGCGACTACTTTGTGCTCGCCACCGGTACCAACAACCGCCAGGTCGATTCGATCGTCGACGAGATCGAGGAGAAGGTCGCCGAGGCTTGCGGCGAGCATCCGTTCTCCATCGAGGGCCGCGAGCAGAAGACCTGGATGCTCATGGACTACGGTTCGGTTGTCGTCCACGTCTTCACTCCCGAGGCGCGCGACTTCTACCGTCTCGAAAAGCTCTGGGGTGACGCCCCCCAGCTCCCCCTCAACCTCCTCTAGTAGCTCATTTGAGACGGGGTTTAGCTACCCTCACGCATATCGCCGGGCAGGTGCGGTTTCCGCACCTGCCCGGCTTTCTTTTTGCCCAAAGGCGGTTAATCGTTGAAGCGGGATTGGCGGCCGAAGGAAAGGGCGGTGTCGCCGAATTTGTCTCGGACGGCGTCGATGGCGACGGAGAGGTCGCGGCGGTCGCTGGATTGGGCTCCGCGGTCATCGATCTCGCAGAACAGGTCAGTCTGGATGCCGCCTCGGTGGTCGAAGTCGCTCATGCCGATGCCCGCTAAGCGAACATGCATGCCATCCTGCCAGATGTTGTCGAGCAGTTCGAGTGCAACCGCCACGAAGATGTTCTCATCGTCGGTCGGATGAGGCAGCCGGCGCTGTGCCGTACGCCCGCTGCCATACGAATACTTAAGCTTGAGCGTTACCGTGGCACCCGTCAGCCCCTGACGGCGCAGGCGGCGTCCCACTGACTCTCCCAACAGCGCAATCGCCGCCTCAATATCCCCACGCTCAGTCAAATCTTTCGCAAAGGTGCGTTCATTGCTGACCGATTTGACCTCGCGCTCTTCATCGAGACTCGTGACTTCGGAGATTTCGAGTCCTTGCGCACGCTGGCGCATGCGTTCGCCGTTGACGCCAAAAATAGAGGCCAAGGTGGATTCCGGTGCACGTGATAGCTCGCCGAGGGTGTAGATGCGCATGCGGCGCAGTCGCTCCTCGGCCGAGCGCCCGATGCCGCTCATGGCAGATACCGGCAGCGCGGCCAAAAAGCGCTGCTCGGTTCCGGGGCGCACGATGGTCAGCCCAAACGGCTTATCCCGCTCGCTTGCGATTTTTGCGACCGTCTTGTTGCAGCCCACGCCAATGGAGCACGTCACTCCCAGCTCTGCCACGCGACCGCTTATACGCCGCGCAACCAGCAGCGGGTCTTCGGGCGCAAAGCGACCCGGTGTGATATCGATGAAGGCTTCGTCGATGGATACGCGCTCAACGCGCGGGGTCTCGTCGGCGAGAATTGCCATAACGTGCGCGCTCACCTCGCGGTAGCGATCAAAGTGCCCGTGCGTCCAAATGGCTTGCGGGCACAAGCGCCGCGCCTCGGCTGAGGGCATGGCGGAGTGCACGCCAAAGCGACGTGCCTCATACGAACACGTGGACACGACGCCACGTGAATCGGCGTCTCCGCCCACGATGAGCGGCTTTCCGCGCCATTCGGGATGATCGAGCATCTCCACGCTCGCAAAAAACGCATCAAGGTCCATCAGACCCACCGCCGGACCCGTCCAGGGAGGCGGCGTGACGCCCATGGCATCCTCATAACCGTATGTATGTTCGCGTCTTTCCATGTCATGAGTATACCGCGCAGCTCATGTGGGGTGCGTGTATGTGCTTGCAAATCCCGAATTCTTGTCTAAGATATGGATTTGCCCTCGACTACACCGAAGAAGTTGGTCTCACGGACTTCACCTGCCCGCGTCGATGGCGTATTATGTTCAACTGTTTGTTTGTAGTTGCAGCCTAAAGCTGCTTGGTTGGAGGAGTTTCCTTTGGCAGTCAAGATTCGCCTTGCTCGTCACGGCGCTAAGAAGCGTCCGTACTACCGTGTCGTCGTCGCCGATTCCCGCGCCCCGCGTGACGGTCGTATCATCGAGGAGGTTGGCCGCTACAACCCGATGACCGCCCCCAAGACCATCAACCTTGACCTCGAGAAGATCGCCGACTGGCAGTCCAAGGGCGCTCAGCTCACCGACGCCGTCGCCGCTCTGGTCAAGGCCGCCAACGAGGGCGAGAAGACCGAGACCGTCGTCAAGAAGTCCAAGAAGCAGCTCGCCAAAGAGGCCGAGGCCGCTAAGGCTGCCGCTGAGGCCGCTGAGGGCGCCGAGGAGTAAATCGTGCCTGAGGTTGACGCTGCACAGCTCGAGGGTGAGGCAATGCTCTCAGATCGCATTGCCGATCTCGTCGAATATCTCGTTGTTCAGATCGTCGACGACCCGGATTCCGTGAGCCTTGAGGTCATCGATGGTGATGACGCCTCTACGATTGAGGTTTCGGTCGCCGAGGATGACGTCGCTAAGGTCATCGGCCGTCGTGGCCGTACCATCAAGGCCATTCGCACGCTCGCCCGTGCACTGGCTGCTCGCCTCGACACTGCTGTCGAGGTAGAGGTTCTGGGCTAGGACCTTGAGGTCCCAGTACAAAAACATCGCCCGTGTGGTCAAGCCGCACGGAAGGAAGGGGGAGGTCCTCGCGCAGCCGCTGCGGGGGCTTCCTTCTGTATTAGAGCCGGGTATGCGCGTCGCCCTGACGCCGCCGGCGCTCAAGCGCGACCGCTTTTGCACGGTCGTGTCCGTCACCGATACGGGCGATGGCGATCTGGTCTCGTTTGAGGGCATTGACGACTTGACGGCCGCCGAGGGCATCACGGGATGCTACGTGCTGGCAAATCGTGACGACTTTGAGCTCGATTCGCTCGACGCTGCCTATACCGACCTGATGGGTCGCGAGGTGGTCGACGAGCGCTTCGGTTCGCTCGGCACGATCGTCGAGATCATGTCGACGCCCGCTAACGATGTTTGGGTTGTCGAGGGCGATCGGTACGGCGAGGTACTGATTCCCGTGATCGAGCAGGTCGTGCTCGATCTTCCCGACACAGGAACAATTTCCGTCCATGTTATGGACGGCCTGATCGATATGGACAAGTAGGGAGGACAACATGCTGATCGAGACCCTTTCGGTCTTTCCCGAGATGTTTGAGCCCGTCATGTCCACATCGATTTTGGGCCGCGCCCGCAAGGCCGGCCTTTTTGATTTTAAGGCGTATAACCTGCGCGACTGGACGCACGACCGCCATCGTACCGTCGATGACGAGCCGTACGGCGGCGGGCAGGGCATGCTCATGAAGGTCGAGCCTATCGCAGAGGCCATCGAGGCCATTAGCGCAGAGGGTCCCAAGCCCACGGTTGTGTTCTTCACCCCCTGTGGCGAGCCCTTTACGCAGCATGTGGCCGAGCGCCTGCTCAAAAGTGAGCGCCTGCTGTTTGTGTGCAGTCGCTACGAGGGCGTCGACGAGCGCGCGTATGCGTATGCCGATGAGCGTCTGTCGATCGGCGACTACGTGCTTACGGGCGGCGAGCTTCCCGCTATGGTCGTTGCCGATGCCGTCGTACGCCTGATTCCCGGCGCCCTGGGCGACGAGATGAGCAACGTGGACGAGTCGTTCTCGACCGCCGAGGATGGAGGCCTGCTCGAGTACGCGCAGTACACCCGTCCTGCCGAGTTCAACGGCGAGGGCGTGCCTCCGGTGCTTGTGAGCGGCGATCATGCTAAGGTCGATGCGTGGCGTCGTAAGAACGCCATCGAGCGCACCTGTCGTTGGCGTCCCGATCTGATTGAGACGGCGCGGCTCACGCCCGAGGAGCGCGCTTACGCGCAGGAGATTCTGGACGCTTCGTATTCGCAGAGCGAGGAGTGAGGATGGTTCCATCGCAGCATTCCGTGCTAAAGGGTGCGTTTGAGTGGATCGTGGTCGTCGCGATCGCACTGGTCGCTACCTTCTTGATTCGCTCGTTTGTGGTCGAACCCTTTGTGGTACCCACCGGTTCCATGGAGTCCACGATCGAGATTGGCGACCAGATCCTGGCACAAAAGGTGAGCCTCGAGCTCGGTCAGCCCGTCAAGCAGGGCGATATCGTGGTGTTTCACAACCCCGATGGCACCTCCGAGCATGATGTTCTTGTCAAGCGTGTTATTGCCACGGCCGGGCAGACGGTCGACCTGCAGGATGGCAAGGTGGTCGTTGACGGCCAAGCGCTCGACGAGGACTATACGACGGGCATGAGCTGGCCACTTTCGGTCCAAGCGCCCGGCGCTCAGGTAAGCTATCCCTACACCGTTCCCGACGGGTGCGTGTGGGTGATGGGCGACAACCGCGAGAACTCTGCTGACTCCCGCTACTTTGGCCCGGTCGACCGCTCCGAATTGATCGCCGTGGCGCTCGTGCGTTACTGGCCGCTCAACCGTCTGGGCGCTATCGACTAAAAACCGCTATAGTACAGTACCTAACCGTGTAATCGTTTCGACGAGGGGATATTAGAGGCATGAACGCTTCATCGCTTTCCTTCCAAGACATCATCCTGCGCCTCCAGCAGTACTGGGGCGAGCAGGGCTGCGTCATCATGCAGCCCTATGATTCCGAGGTCGGTGCCGGTACCTTCCATACCGCGACCACGCTGCGCTCGCTCGGTCCCGCCGAGTGGCGCACCTGCTATGCGCAGCCTTGCCGCCGTCCCGCCGACGGCCGCTACGGCGAGAACCCCAACCGCATGCAGCACTACTATCAGTTCCAGGTGCTCATCAAGCCCTCACCGGTCAACGCCCAGGAGCTTTACCTGGGGTCTCTTGCCGCTATCGGTCTGGACCCCAACGACCATGACGTCCGCTTTGTCGAGGACGACTGGGAGAGCCCGACGCTCGGCGCCTGGGGCCTTGGCTGGGAGGTCTGGCTCAACGGCATGGAGGTCACGCAGTTTACGTACTTCCAGCAGGTAGGCGGCATCGAGGTCGACCCCGTGCCCGTCGAGATCACCTATGGCCTAGAGCGCATTGCCATGTATGCGCAGGGCGTTAACTCGGTCTACGACTTGGTGTGGAGCTACCTGCCCGACGGCACGCCCATGACCTATGGCGACGTGTTCCTCGAGAACGAGCGCGAGTTCAGTGCCTATAACTTTGAGGTCGCAAACGTCGAGATGATGCGTCAGAAGTTTGACGACTACGAGGCCGAGTGCCATTCCTGCCTGGAGCGCAAGCTGCCGCTGCCGGCATATGACTGCGTCATGAAGTGCAGCCACGCTTTCAACCTGCTCGATGCTCGCGGCGCCCTGTCCGCGGTCGAGCGTGCCAACTACATCCTGCGCGTCCGCGCCGTCGCCAAGGCGTGCTGCGAGGCCTACATGGCCGAGGTCGCCGGAGTCAACGAGAATGCCGATCAGGAAGGCGAGGTGGCGTAAGCCATGGCAGACGCTAAGGATTTCCTGTTTGAGATCGGTACGGAAGAAATGCCCTCCGCACCGCTGAACAATGCCGTCAAGCAGCTTGGCACCATGATCGCCAAGGGTCTCGACGAGGCCGGTCTGGCCCACGGCGAGGTCCGTGTGATCTCGAGCCCGCGCCGCCTGGCTGCGCTCGTTGCCGACGTCGCCACCGCGACCGACGAGGTTCACGAGGTCAAGCGCGGCCCCGCGGCCAACATCGCCTTCGATGCCGATGGTAACGCCACCAAGGCCGCCCAGGGCTTCGCCCGCAAGTGCGGTGTGGCTGCCGAGGATCTGGTTCGTCGCGAGGACACCGACGGCCGTGAGTACGTCTTTGCCGAGAAGAACATCCCTTCCGCCCCGGCCACCCCGATCCTGACGGCCCTGTGCGAGAAGACTATCGCTGGCCTGCAGTGGCCCAACTACCGCTCTCAGCGCTGGGGTCACGAGCATGCGACCTTTGTTCGTCCGGTCCGCTGGATCTGCTGCCTTCTGGGCGAGGACGTTGTGCCCGTGTCGTTTGCCGACGTGACGAGTGGCAACACCACGCGTGGTCATCGCGTGCTTGGCCCCGGTGACCATGTGGTCGCCAGCCCCGCCGTCTACGAGCAGGTGCTCGAGGACGCCGGCGTGCTTTCTGCCGAGCGCCGTCGCGAGGCCATCCTTGCCGGTATCGCCGAGGTCGAGGCTGCCCGTCCCGGCTGCCATGTCGATACGCCCAAGAAGGTCTTTGAGGAGGTCATCAACCTCTGCGAGTGGCCGACGGTGCTCGTCGGGACCTTCGATGAGGAGTTCCTCAAGGTCCCGCACGAGATCATCTGCGAGTCCATGCTCACCAACCAGCGCTACTTCCCGATCTATGACGGCGAGGGCAAGCTCACGCGTGAGTTCGTGGTCGTCTCCAACAGCAAGCCCGAGAACGCCGAGCGCGTGATCGACGGCAACGAGCGCGTTGTGCGTGCCCGTCTGGACGATGCCAAGTTCTTCTACGAGGAGGACCTGAAGATCTCCCTCGACGAGTTCCGCGAGCGTCTGGCCAAGGTCGCCTTCCAGGAGAAGCTCGGTAGCGTGCTCGCCAAGTCCGAGCGCATCGAGCAGCTCGCGCTCGCTATTGCCCGTGAGGCACACCTGGGTGCTCACCTGGCAGCCGATGCCGCTCGCGCCGCGCACCTGTGCAAGGCCGACTTGGTATCCAACGCCGTCGTCGAGTTCACGAGCCAGCAGGGCGTGATGGGCGGTTACTACGCCACCGCGATGGGGGAGAACGATGAGGTCGCCCACGCCATTCGCGATCATTATCGTCCCCGCTTTGCCGGTGACGAGCTGCCCGAGGGCACCGCTGGCTGCATCGTGGCCTGCGCCGACAAGCTCGATACCATCGCCGGTATCTTTGCCATTGGCGAGCCCCCGACCGGCTCCTCCGATCCCTACGCGCTGCGTCGTGCCGCTATCGGCATCATCAACATCCTGCGCGACCGTCTGCCGATCGATCCCACGTCGCTTATCGACTTTGCCCTTGAGCTCTATAGCGAGCAGGGTATCGAGTTCGACGCCGCCGAGGTCGCTCAGCAGGTTCGCGACTTCTTCCACGGCCGTCTGGTGAGCATGGCCCGCGACGAAAAGATCCCGGCCGATACCGTTGCCGCCGTCTCCGCGGTGCACATCATCGCCCCGTCCGTCTTCTTCGCCCGCTGCGCCGCCCTCGACGAGGCCCGCAAGAACGACGCTGAGACGTTCGATAACCTGGCGACCGCCTATGCCCGCGCCGCGCACATCTCCAAGCCCGAGCTGGGCGCGGAGTACGACCGCGCCCTGATGGGCGAGGTCGAGCTCGCGCTTGCCGATGCCTCCGAGGCTGCTCAGACCGCTGTCGACGCCGCCCTTGCTGCCGAGGATTACCCGGCCGCATTTGCCGCCCTTGCCGCCCTGCGCGCCCCCATCGACCGCTTCTTCGACGAGGTCATGGTCATGGATAAGGACGAGCAGCTTCGCGATAATCGCCTTAAGCTGCTCAACCGCTTCGAGGCCGTTTTCTCCGGCATCGCAAACATCGGTGAGCTTGCTCGCAAAAAGTAAGCCAGCCTGCGCATAAGCGCAAAAGGAGCCCCGCATGGATTGCCCGGTCACCGCTCGTCCCACCGTTATCGTTATCTCCGACTCGCTCGGTGATACCGCTTGTGAGGTGGTGCTTGCGGCGTCCGGGCAATTTGATGAAGGGGCTTTTCGTCTCTTGCGCCTGCCCAAGGTGAACTCGGTGGAGCAGGTCAAGTCGTTTGTGGGTCCGCGCGTCGATGCCGATCATCGCGATATTGCCGTGTTCCACACCATTGTCGATCCGGCGCTTCGCGCCCGTGTGCTCGATTACCTGGGCATGCTGCATATCCGTTCGGTCGACCTGATCGGCCCGACGCTCGCCGTGCTGTCGTCGCTCATCGGTGTGCCGCCCAAGGGCGTTGCGGGCGTGATTCACAAGACCGATGACCGCTATTTCCATCGTATCGAGGCCATGGAGTATTTCGTTGAGCACGATGACGGGCGCGGCTGCGACGATCTGTCGGGTGCCGATATCGTGCTGCTGGGCGTATCGCGTACGTCCAAGACGCCGCTGTCGATGTATTTGGCCTATCAGGGCTACAAGGTCGCCAATGTCCCACTGGCGCATGGCATGGAGCCGCCCAAGTCGATTTACGAGGTCGACCCGATGCGCCTGTTCGGCCTGATTTCGACCGTCGATGTGATTTCCGAAATTCGCGATAGCCGCTTGGGCGATGACTACGCTCGTGCCGTTGCCGGCTCCTATGCCGAGCCTGAGAGCGTGCACAGCGAGCTCGAGGAAGCCCGTGCGCTCATGAAGCGCCTAGGCTGCTTTGTGGTGCGTACCGACGGCAAGGCCATCGAGGAAAGCGCAGCCGAGATCATTAGCCACTTGGAGGAAATCCAAGAAGCCCGTGCCCGCCGCGCCGCCCGTCGAGCCTAATAGTAGCAGCATTTTGATAAAGCGATTTAGCAAAAATATCGCATCTGACCTGCACTTTCTTACAGTGGTATATTCATAAGGTAACCACCTTTACCTACCGTTTACCGCCAGTTTTAGCACGTTTACCAAACCGCGCATCCTCTGCTTAAGCCCGCTCAAAACCCGCCGTATAGTTCCCTCACGGCCCGCATTTGGCGGGTCGATTCGTTACCACGGTCGTGCGCGTAAGTGCATGAAAGGGGAAGTATCGTGAGCGATTGCAAGAGGGTTTACCGTTTTGGAACCGACGCCCAGGGCACCTGTGTCACTGAGGGCGACAAGTCCATGAACTTCGTGCTTGGCGGCAAGGGCGCAAACCTTGCCGAGATGAGCCGCATCGGCCTGCCGGTTCCCGGTGGCTTTACCATTACCTGCCAGACTTGCGTCGAGTACTCCGGTGCCGGCAACGTGTGGCCCGAGGGCGCACTCGATGAGATCGTTGCTGCCGAGGCGGACCTCGAGGCCCGCTGCGGCAAGAAGCTCGGCGACGCCTCCGATCCGCTGCTCGTGTCGGTTCGTTCGGGCGCTCCGTTCTCCATGCCCGGCATGATGGACACGGTCCTCAACTTAGGCCTCAACGACGACTCCGTTCAGGGGCTCATCGCCCAGACGCAAAATCCGCGTTTTGCTTGGGATAGCTACCGCCGCTTTATTCAGATGTTCTCCAACGTCGTTATGGGCGTTGACGCCGACCTGTTCGAGAACGCCCTGACCCAGGCCCGTCTGGTCGCCGGCGTTCGCGTCGATTCCGAGCTTTCGGCTGAGGACCTGCAGGAACTCGTCGAGACCTTTAAGGGCATCTTCTCCGAGAACGTCGATGCCTCCCTGTATCCCGAGCTCGAGGTCGCTGACGGCAAGCCCGTCTTCCCGCACGACCCGGAGCTTCAGCTACGCCTTGCCATCCAGGCCGTCTTTGGCAGCTGGATGAACGAGCGTGCCTGCATCTACCGCAAGCAGCATGGCATTTCCGACGACCTCGGCACCGCCGTCAACGTGCAGGCCATGGCCTTTGGCAACAAGGGCGAGACCTCTGCGACGGGCGTCGCCTTTACGCGTAATCCGGCCGACGGCACCAAGGAGTTCTACGGCGATTTTCTGGTTAACGCCCAGGGCGAGGACGTCGTCGCCGGCATCCGCAACACCGAGCCCATTGCCGACCTCAAGACCACCCCGGGCCTCGAGTCCGCAGGTGAGGAGCTCGAGCGCGTGTTCCTGACGCTCGAGGATCATTATCGCGATATGTGCGATATCGAGTTCACCATCGAGCAGGGCAAGCTCTGGATGCTCCAGACCCGCGTGGGCAAGCGCACCGCCACCGCCGCCCTGCGCATCGCTATCGAAATGGTCGAGGAGGGCCTGATCACCCGCGAGGAGGCCGTGAGCCGCATCGATCCCGCGCAGCTCGACCAACTCCTGCACCCGCAGTTTGACGCCTCCAAGAAGTACGAGGCGCTGGCCAGCGGTCTGAACGCCAGCCCCGGTGCCGCCGTGGGCGAGGTCGTGTTCTCGAGCGACGACGCCGTCACGCGTTCCGCCGAGGGCCACAAGGTCATTCTGGTTCGTTGGGAGACCAACCCCGACGACCTGAAGGGCATGGTCGCCGCCGAGGGCATCCTGACCAGCCACGGTGGCAAGACGAGTCATGCCGCCGTTATCGCCCGCGGCATGGGTACGCCCTGCGTCTGTGGCGTTGAGCGCTTCCATATCGACGCCGCCGAGAAGGTCGTGCGCATCGAGGGCAGCGACCGCGTGCTGCGCGAGGGCGATGTCATCTCCATCGACGGCACCCAGGGCATCGTCGTCGACGGCGCCGTCGACCTGGTCTCCGCCGAGCTTACCGGCGATCTGGACACCATCCTGTCCTGGGCCGACGAGATTCGCCTGGACGAGACCTGTGGCCATGCCAACCATGTGCGCGTCAACGCCGACAATCCCGAGGATGCCGAGCTTGCGCTCGAGTTTGGCGCCGAGGCCATCGGCCTGTGCCGCACCGAGCACATGTTCCTGGGCGACCGCAAGAACATCATCCAGAGCTTTATCCTGTCTGACGATGAGGCCGTGAAGCAGCAGGCCCTGGCCGACCTGCTCAAGGTTCAGACCGAGGACTTCCTGGCGATGTTCAAGACCATGTCCGGTCGCGATGTGGTCGTCCGCCTGCTCGATCCGCCGCTTCATGAGTTCCTGGATAATCCTCGCGAGCTCGAGGTCGCCATCACCAAGAAGGAAGCCGCCGGCGCCAGCGAGGAAGAGCTTGCAGCCCTGCGCGCCCGCCTGCGTCGTATCGACGGCATGGTCGAGTCGAACCCCATGCTCGGCCTGCGCGGCGTTCGCCTGTCCGTCGTCTTTAGCGATCTGCCACTCATGCAGGTTCGCGCCGTCGCCACGGCTGCTGCCCGCCTTATCAAGGAGGGCGTCGACCCGCGACCCGAGATCATGGTTCCGCTCGTCTCCATCACGGCGGAGCATGTCCAGACCCGCGAGGTCATCGAGCGGGTAATCGCCGAGGTTTCTGCCGAGGAGGGCGTCGAGCTCAATATTCCCGTGGGCACGATGCTCGAGCTGCCACGCGCCTGCATGGTCGCTGACGAGATCGCGCATCATGCCGACTTCTTCTGCTTTGGCACCAACGACCTCACCCAGACCACCTTCGGCTTCTCTCGTGACGATGCCGAGGCTAAGTTCATCCCGCTGTACATGCACAAGAAGATCTTGAAGGACAACCCCTTCGAGACCATTGACACGGCGGTGCTCGAGCTGGTGCGCATGGCCGTCGAGAAGGGTCGCGCCACCAACCCCGACATGCACTTTGGCGTGTGCGGCGAGCACGGCGGCGACCCCAAGTCCATCAAGGGTCTGTTTAATGTGGCCGACGTGGACTACGTGTCCTGCTCGCCCTACCGCGTGCCCCTCGCACGCCTGGCTGCCGCCCAGGCCAAGCTCGAGGCGAAGCGCTCCGCCTAACGTTTTGGGTTCAGACGCCTAACGTAGCCCCCCCTTCATGCCGTCCGTCTCATTCGTGAGGCGGACGGTTATCATGTGCGGGTTTTGTCTTTTTGTCTGCGTAAAAAATTGTTCTTGCAGCAGAAACCCGCGCGTGTATACTCGAATACGTTTGTTCAACTACGTGCCGGCCAAGGTGGTACGGCACCTCTAGAAGAGTAAGGAATTGCACATGGATTACATCCGCGCAATCGAGCGTCAGCAGATCCGCGAGGACATTCCTCAGGTTCGCGTCGCCGACAACGTCAAGGTTCACTACCGCATTAAGGAAGGCGACCGCGAGCGCATCCAGGTCTTCCAGGGCGACGTCATCCGCATGGCCGGCGCCGGTGCCCGCGAGACCTTCACCGTCCGCAAGATGTCCTTCGGTGTCGGTGTTGAGCGTACCTTCCCGCTTCACAGCCCCAAGATCGCCAAGCTCGAGGTCGTTCGTCATGGTCGCGTCCGTCGCGCCAAGCTGTACTACCTCCGCGACAAGGTGGGCAAGGCTGCTCGCATCCCCGAGAAGCGCTAAGAAGATCGCAGCGTCTGTCCACTCGTTTGGACACAAGGGTCACCTTCGGGTGGCCCTTCTTTTTATCTGATTTGCATGCAAGGAGGGCCTGGTATGGCCAACATGACGAGCTCGGTTTCGGCATCGCAGGTTGCCGGAGAGCTGGCGAGCGCAACGTTTGAGGAGATCCCCGCCCTCGTGGAGCATTATCGCGAGGACCCGCGCCAGCAGGTGATCAAGGCTTGCGAGCGTGCTCTTAAGCGCCATGCCAAGGAACTTGCCGAGCGCGAGCGCGTCAATGACATGTACGAGCTTATGCATGAGCTTGGCGGTGATGGTGTGGTCGTGGGCGTCGACGAGGTGGGCCGTGGCTCGGTAGCGGGTCCCTTGACCGTGTGTGCCGTGTGTCTTCCGATGGAGCCGCGCGTCTGGGGCATCAACGATTCCAAAAAGCTCACGCCGGCGCGCCGCGAGTTGCTCTCAGTGAAGATTGCCGAGGTGGCGACGGCGATCGGTTTTTGCCATATCGCGCCTAAGGATATCGATGAGATGGGCATGGCCCGTGCTATCCGTACCGCCGTTGCGGGCGCCGTGGCCGATACGGGACTTGAACCCGACTGTGTCCTCATGGATGGCAACCCCTTGGGCGCCGTTCCTAACGAGCGCGATGTGGTGAAGGGCGATGCCAAAATCGCCTGCATCGCCGCGGCGTCCATCATGGCCAAGGTCACGCGTGACGAGATGATGGTCGAGTACGACGCCGAGTATCCCGAGTACCATCTGGCCGAGTCGAAGGGCTATGCAAGCCCCGAGCATATCGAGGCCATTCGCAAACATGGACTTTGTCCGCTGCACCGCGTGAGCTTTTGCGGAAACTTTCTGCAGACTGAGCGCCTTTTCTAGGTCAATTGTGGAGACAGGGACCTCTGGGGTTTTATAAACCTGCTGGTAGCGGGCCGTATGCAACACCATTGCTGCGTACGGCCCGTTTTTTGTCGGCATTTGGTCAGCTTTTGGTTTGCTTCCGGTACTTACCCGCATGAAAGGTGCCCTCATCATCGGGGCAATGCAGTGTGCGGGAAAGGAGACCCCATGAGTGCCGCAAGCAAAAAGAGCAAGACGCAGCAGCTCAAGGAGCGTTGGGAAAACGGCGAGCTCGACTGCGGGGCGATGACGCCCGAGTTTATCAAGGGACTCAGTCCCCGCGAGCTGGGTATGCTGGGCGAGCTGATCACCATCGACTACTTTAACGAGCGCGGCTACAACTTGCTGGAGCAGGGTTATCGTTGCACCGAGGGCGAGGCTGATCTGGTGCTGCTCGATGAGCTCGACGATGTCGTGGTAATGGCCGAGGTCAAGACCAGACGCGTTGCACTGGATTGCAGCACGAGGGTCTTTCCGGAGGAGGCCGTGGACGCCCAAAAGCAACGCCGCTACCGCCGCATCGCAAGCTGCTATCTTATGGAGCATTATCCGCTCAAGGCGATTCGCTTCGATGCCGTGGGTGTCACCATCCGCGGCGGGCATATCGCCGAGATCGAGCACCAGTACAACGCGTTCGATTGGCAGGTGTCGTGATGGCGTTCGAGACGTTTGCCGTTCACGCGGCCTGCATCCGCGGCGTCGAGGCGATTCCCGTCACGGTCGAGGTCTCGCTTGCCGGTGGCGTTCCGGGCATTCAGATGCTCGGTATTCCGAGTATGGAGGTGATGGAGTCACGCGGTCGTATTCGCTGCGCGATGCGCTCCGCCGGGTTCGAGATCCCACGCTCGGGCATTACGGTCAACCTGGCGCCCGGCGATATTCGCAAGACCGGTAGCGGCTTTGATCTGCCCATCGCCATCGCGGTTCTGGCGGCCGATGGGCAGATTCCCCGTGATAACCTCGATCGCTGCCTTATCGCCGGCGAGCTCGGCTTGGACGGTACGGTGCTTCCTGTCAAAGGCGAGGTGGCGTTTCAGCTATTGGCTCGCGACATGGGGCTGTCTTTTATCGCCGGCAGGTCCGACCAGCATGTGCCACTCGCGGGCGTGGATTGTGGATTCATCGATCATTTGTCTCAGCTTGCCCATGGCATGGGCGATGCCGCGCGGCACTACTTGGATTCCGAGGGCGTCGAGGCGACCTTTGAGCCCGAGCTCGACTATGCCGACGTGCTGGGGCAGGAGGTCGCCAAACGTGGCATGGCGCTTGCGGCAGCCGGCGAGCTCGGCCTGCTCATGATCGGCTCGCCCGGTTCGGGCAAGACCATGCTTGCGCGGCGCATGACGGGCATTTTGCCCGAGCTTTCTCTCGAGGATCAACAAGAGGCGCTGTGCATCCATTCGGTTTTGGGTGAGAACATTGATGGCTTATTGGCAGGTCATCGGCCGTTTCGAAGCCCCCATCACAGTATTTCAACGGCTGGCCTCATTGGCGGCGGGCGCCCGGTGCATCCGGGAGAGATCAGCCTGGCTCATGGCGGCGTGCTTTTTTTGGACGAGCTTGCCGAGTTTCCCACCGGTGTGCTGCAGACATTGCGTCAGCCCATCGAACGCGGTTATGTGAGGATCGTACGCGTCGACGGGGCCTTTACCTTCCCGTCGCGCTTTCAGCTGCTGGCTGCGAGCAATCCCTGCCCCTGCGGCTTTTTGGGCGATCGCGAGGTGCCGTGTCGCTGCTCGGCGGCGATGGTCGAGCGCTATCGGTCTAAACTGCGCGGTCCTTTGGCCGACCGTATCGACATGATGATCGATGTGACCCGTCCCGACCCCCAAGTGATTATCGAGGGTGCGGAGGGTATGTCGTCGGCTGAGTTACGTGACTACGTTGTGCGCGGTCGCGCTTTTCGCGCTTGGCGCGAATCCCGTATGGACGATGCGGATGCCGAGGCCGAGGATGACGAGACGCGGTCCATTGACGGCGTCGTTTCGACCTTTGAGCTTGATGATGCTGCCGAGAAATGCGTACTCGGCCTGTCCAAACGCACACATCTCACAGGGCGTGGCATCGTGCGCCTGGTTCGCATTGCGCGCACGATCGCAGATGTCGCCGAGAGCGAGCATGTGACGCAGGACCACGTGCTCGAGGCGGCGATGTACCAAGGAAGGAGGGACCAATGATGGTCGAGGGGGCCTTCGAGCTGCATCCAGGTGATGCGTTGTATCCCGAGACCGTTTTGGAGCTTTCTGATGTGCCCCAGACGCTCTATGTGCGCGGCAACCCCGAGGTGCTTTCGACACCCGCGCTCTCCATCATCGGCGCGCGAAAGGCCTCGCCGTATGGTCTTGCCGTGGCAGAGCTTGCGGCAAAGGTGGCGGTTGATGCGGGCGTGACGGTTGTTTCGGGCGGCGCGGTCGGTTGTGACCAGGCCTCGGGTTGGGCTGCGGTCAACGCCGGCGGCAAACACGTCGTGGTAATGGGGACGGGTGCCGACGTGGTCTACCCGCGTTCGAGCGCGGGGCTTATTACGCGCACGCTCGATACGGGTGGCGCGGTCGTGTCGATCTCTCCGTGGGGCATGGGTCCGCGCAAGTTTGCCTTTCCGCGCCGCAATCGCGTGATCGCGGCCCTGTCGCAAGCCCTCTTTGTATCCGAGGCGGGTATGCCTTCCGGGACGTTTTCTACAGCCGAGGCTGCTATGGATTTGGGGCGCGAACTTCTTGCCGTGCCGGGGTCGATCCTATCGCCCGAGTCGCGTGGCACGAATTACCTCATTGCGAACGGTGCCTGCTGCATTGTCGACGAGGAGTCCATCGAGATGGCTATCTCTCGCATATACGGCACCCTGCGCTACTCGCGCCCCGATGCTCCCGGCATTGCCGACCTGAATCCAACACAGCAGACCGTGATGCATGCGCTCATCGCCTCTCCGCTCAAGGTCGACGACATCGCGGCGCTCGTCTCACTCGATGCTGTCGGCGTACTCAAACTCTTGGGTTCGCTTGAACTCGAGGGCCTTATCGAGCGCATGATGGATGGAAGGTATGCGCCCTCCAAGTTTGCCCTTCACGCCCAGACGCCCTTCGGTCACAATGGAAAACGTGTCAATTAGAAAGGTGTTTGCAGATGCAGTTCGATCAGGTGACGGTTATCGGTGGCGGTCTGGCGGGTTCGGAATGCGCGATCCAGCTGGCAGACCGCGGGTTTGCCGTAAAGCTGTGCGAGATGCGCCCCCAGGTGAGCTCCCCGGCTCACCATACCGATCACCTGGCAGAGCTCGTCTGCTCCAATTCGTTTAAGTCGACCCGTCCAGATTCCGCTGCTGGCCTACTAAAAGCCGAGCTCGAGCGCATGGGTTCGGTGCTGCTCGATTGCGCCCATCGCGCGGCTGTTCCCGCCGGTGGCGCCTTGGCGGTCGACCGCGTCAAGTTTTCCGAGCTTGTCGAGGCCGAGGTTGCCGCTCGTCCCAATATCGAGGTCGTGCACGGTGAGGTCACACAGATTCCCGAGGGTCACGTGGTCATTGCCGCGGGCCCGCTGTGTTCACCGGCGCTGAGCGAAGAGGTTATGAAGCTCGTCGGTGGCGATGCCCTGGCATTCTTTGATGCGGCGGCGCCGATCGTCGATGCCTCCACGCTCGATATGGGCGTGCTGTTCTCGCAGTCGCGCTACGAGGAGCAGGGGAGCGGCGACTATCTCAACGCTCCGCTCAACAAGGAGGAGTACGAGGCCTTTATCGAGGCGCTTACCACGGCCGACCGCGTGGTGCTCAAAGACTTTGAGGGTGGCGATCTGTTCCAAGCCTGCCAGCCTGCCGAGGAAGTTGCGCGCACCGGCAAGGACGCCATTCGCTTTGGCGCCATGAAGCCCGTCGGCCTCACCGACCCGCGTACCGGACGTCGCCCCTGGGCGGCGATTCAGCTGCGTGCCGAGAACAAGGAGAAGACCGCCTATAACCTGGTGGGCTTCCAGACCAACTTGACCTTTGGCGAGCAGAAGCGCGTCTTCCATATGGTGCCGGGCCTGGAGAACGCTGAGTTCTTCCGCTACGGTGTCATGCACCGCAATACCTTTGTCGACGCCCCTCACGTGCTCGATAGCACCTTTGCCGTGCCCGGTACCGGCGTGCGCCTGGCCGGTCAGATCACCGGCACCGAGGGGTACATGGAAGCCGTGGCGACAGGTCTGCTCGCGGCGCTCAACACCTATGCCGAGGCTATCGGTGCCGCGGGCGTCGAGTTGCCGCGTGTGGGCGCCCTGGGTGCGCTCGTGGGCTATGCGACCGATCCTGCCACCGTGGGCTATCAGCCTATGCATGTCAACTTTGGCCTGGTGCCGCCACTCGAGGATGGTAAGCGCCGCAGCAAACGCGACCGCTATCAGGCTTATGCGGATCGCGCCCTCGAGGCCCTTGATGCCTACTTGGCCACGCGCTCCGACTTGTTTGGAGGCGACCGGTCATAGCCTTTGACCTGTACGACACCGTCGACTCGTTTATCGCCTATATCGCACGTGTTGAGGGACTTTCTCCCAACACGGTGACGGCCTATGGCTCGAGGCTAGAGCGCTTTGCTGTCTGGTGCGAGCGCGAGAATATTGATGCTTTCGCTGCCGACGTGCGCACCATTCGTCGCTATCTTGCCGAGCTTTCGCGTGAGCAGGTGGCTCCCCGAACGCTTGCGGCGCACCTGTCGGCTATTCGATCTCTCTATCGCTGGATGGCTGCCGAGGGGATTGTCGAGGGCGATGCGGTCTCGGCGATCGCATCGCCCAAGCTGCCACGTGACCTGCCGGGCGTCCTTACGACCCAGCAGGTTGAGGCGCTGCTCAAGACGCCTGATACCTCGACGCCCGCGGGACTGCGCGATGCGGCGATGCTTGAGTTGCTCTATGCCTCCGGCGCGCGAATCTCGGAGCTCGCGGCGCTCAACGTGGAGTCTATTGGTTGGTCCGAGCGAACGCTGCGACTTTGGGGCAAGGGGAGCAAGGAGCGTATCGTCCCTCTGTATCGTCGCGCACTCGAGGCGACGCGTCTCTATATTGAGGAGGGGAGGCCGGAGTTGCTCGCTCAGGCAAAGCGCCGTGACCCCGCTACCGGGCCGCATCCGCTGCTTATATCGGCGCGCGGCAATCGCATGAGTGCCGCCATGCTCAGGCGGCGGTTCCATACGCTGGCGACGCTCGCCGGCATTCCGGCCGACATTGCCCCGCATGCGATGCGCCATACCTTTGCGACCGATTTGCTCGAGGGCGGTGCGGACCTGCGCTCGGTTCAAGAGCTGCTAGGTCATGCGAGCCTGTCCACGACGCAGATCTACACGCATCTCACGCCCGATCGGCTCAAACGTGCCGTGGCTCAAGCCCATCCCCGCGGCGAATAGTGGCTGGGACGTCCCGCGGCGCACTCAGGTGTGTGGTTTTGATTGCGGGTTGGCAGGAAGATGCATTCCTGCTATCATTCATCGGGTTGCTTCACGGCAACATGTTTTTATCACGCACGCGCGGCTACTTCATACCGTGGTGCCCGGGCTTTGGTAGCACATGTCCGGGTTGGTTTTGGAGGATGACCCCGCGCGGAGGCAAACCACAGGAGGTTTAACATGGCTACCAAGATTAATATCCGCACCCTGCTCGAGGCCGGCTGCCACTTCGGTCACCAGACCCGTCGCTGGAACCCCAAGATGAAGCCGTTCATCTTCGGTGAGCGCAACGGCATCTACATCCTCGACCTCAAGCAGACCATCCTCGACGCCGACCAGGCCTACACCTTCGTCAAGAACGTCGCCAAGGGCGGCAACGTGCTGTTCGTCGGCACCAAGAAGCAGGCTCAGGAGGCCGTCAAGAACGCTGCTGAGCGCGCCAACATGCCTTACATCAACCAGCGTTGGCTCGGCGGCATGCTGACCAACTTCGTCACCATCCGCTCCCGCATCAACCGCATGGAGGAGCTCGAGGCCATGGTCGAGGACGGACGCATGGCTGTTCTGCCCAAGAAGGAGCAGGCTGTTCTCGGCAAGGAGCTCACCAAGCTCCAGACCAACCTCGGTGGCGCCCGCGACATGAAGGGTCTGCCCCAGGCTCTCTTCGTCATCGACACCAAGCGCGAGGAGAACGCCATCAAGGAGGCCCAGCGCCTGAACATCCCCGTCGTCGCTCTGATCGACACCAACTCCGATCCCGACGAGGTCGAGTACGGCATCCCCTGCAACGATGACGCTATCTCCGCTGTCACCCTTATGTGCGAGCTCATGGCTGACGCCTGCCTCGCTGGCTCCGGCAAGGAGCAGGTCTCCGAGGCCGAGATGGCCGCTGAGCCCAAGGCCGAGTAAATCAGTCTTAGTTAATTCTTTTTCATCTCTTTGAAAGGAACCACAATGGCCCAGATTACCGCCGCTATGGTCAAGCAGCTCCGCGAGATGACCGACTCCCCGATGATGGAGTGCAAGAAGGCTCTCGTCGAGGCTGACGGCGACATGGACGCCGCTGTCGACGTTCTGCGTAAGAACGGCCTTGCCAAGGCTGCCAAGAAGGCTGGCCGTGAGACCAACGAGGGCGCTGTCGCCGCGTTCGTCTCCGAGGATGGCAAGACCGGCGCTCTGCTCGAGCTCTCCTGCGAGACCGACTTCGTTGGCTCCAACGCCAAGTTCACTGGCTTTGCTTCCAAGGTCGCTGAGGTTGTCGCTACCACCGAGCCTGCTGACGTCGACGCTCTGCTCGAGAAGCCGATGGGTGAGGAGACCGTTTCCTCCGAGCTCACCGAGATGATTCACATCATGGGCGAGAACATGAAGATCTCCCGCTTCGCTGCCCGCAAGGCCGAGAACGGCGCGCTCGCTTCTTACATCCACATGGGTGGTAAGATCGGCGTCCTCGTCGAGTTCGCCTTCGAAAAGGCCGAGACCGCTCAGGCTGAGTCCTTCAAGACCTTCGCTCACGACGTTGCCCTTCAGGTTGCCGCCGTCGCCCCGATCTGCGCTACCCGCGATCAGGTTCCGGCCGAGACCGTCGAGCACGAGAAGCAGATCTACATGGCCCAGGCTGCCGAGTCCGGCAAGCCCGAGGCTATTCAGGAGAAGATGGCTGTCGGCCGTCTGGAGAAGTTCTACAAGCAGTCCGTGCTCACCGAGCAGGAGTTCATCAAGGACAGCTCCCTCACCATCAAGAAGTACGCTGAGCAGGTCTCCAAGGAGCTCAGCGACACCATTACCGTCGTTGCCTTTGACCGTCTGGTCCGTGGCGAGTAAATAAGCTTTTGTAGCTGGTAATGAGCAGGCTGTGGGTTTTACTCACAGCCTGCTTTTTCATGGCTCTTATCAGAGCCTTTGATATCATATTGAGAGTCTAATTAAAGGAGGATCGCTTTGTCCGACATCCGATATAAACGCGTGCTTCTTAAGCTTTCCGGCGAAGCACTGATGGGCGACGGCCAATATGGCATCGACCCCAAGGTTACCGACCATCTTGCCAAGCAGGTCAAGGAGCTGCTAGCCGTTGGCCATGAGGTCGGCGTCGTTGTCGGCGGCGGCAATATTTTCCGCGGCATGGCCGGCGCTGCCGGTGGCATGGAGCGTGCTCAGGCCGACTACATGGGCATGCTGGCTACCGTTATGAACGCGCTCGCCCTGCAGGATGCCTTCGAGCATAACGATGTTCCCTGCCGCGTGATGAGCGCTATCCAGATGAACGAGATCTGCGAGCCCTATATTCGCCGTCGCGCCATCAACCACCTTTCCAAGGGCAACGTCGTTATTTTTGCCGCCGGTTCGGGCAATCCGTACTTTACGACCGACACCGCCGCGGCTCTTCGTGCGTGCGAGATCGGCGCCGAGATTCTGATTAAAGCCACCAAGGTTGACGGCATCTACGATAAGGATCCCGTCAAGTGCGCTGATGCCGTCCGTTTTGACAAGATTACCTATCACGAGGTTCTCGTCCGCGGTCTGCAGGTTATGGATTCCACGGCTACGGCACTGTGCCAGGACAACCGTATGCCGATTTTGGTCCTCAACATCGATGGCGAGGACACCGTCAAGCGCGCGCTTTCGGGTGAGCCCGTCGGCACGCTCGTCTATCAGGAGGATTAAGCATGGCAGAGAACATCACCGCCCACATGGACAAGTCGCTCGAGTCCCTCAAGCATAACTTCTCCAAGGTCCGTACCGGCCGCGCCAATGCCAACATTCTGTCCGACATCACCGTCGATTATTACGGTGTTCCCACGCCGGTCACGCAGGTTGCCGCCGTCAAGACCCCCGAGGCCCACATGCTGCTCATCGAGCCGTGGGACAAGGCACTCATCAACGCTATCGTCAAGGCCATCGGCGCTTCCGATCTGGGTATTACCCCCAACTCCGATGGCACCGTGGTTCGTCTGCCGTTCCCGGCTCCCACCGAGGAGCGCCGTCGCGAGCTCGTCAAGGAGTGCCGCGAGTACGCCGAGCAGGCCAAGGTGTCTATCCGTAACATCCGTCGCGACTTCAACAACAAGCTCGAGCGCGATGAGGAGCTCACCGAGGACGATGTCCGTCGCGAGCAGGCTAAGGTCCAGAAGCACACCGATGAGTATGTCGCCAAGGTCGAGGAGCTTCTGAAGGAAAAAGAAGCCGAGGTCATGGAGATCTAAGGTGCAATACGACGAGCATAAACTGGTCGAGTACTTTGCCGACGCCCCTGCGGGCGTCGGTTTTTCCGACCTTGACCTCAATAACATTCCGCACCATATCTCGTGCATCATGGACGGCAACGGTCGTTGGGCCACGTCGCGCGGTCTTGCACGCACTGAGGGCCACAAGGCGGGTATCGTCTCGCTGCGCGAGATCATTACCGCTTGCGTGCGCCTGGGCGTCGACGTGCTTTCGGCCTATGCGTTTTCTACCGAAAACTGGAACCGCCCGCAGCATGAGGTCAACGTCTTGATGCACCTGTTTGCCAAGACGTTCATCGACGAGTTGCCGCTTCTGAAGCGCGAAAACGTGCGCGTTGTCTTTTTGGGTGATATTTCCGCGCTGCCCAAGAAGACCCGCGACGTTTTTGAACGCGGTCTTGCCGAGTGCGCCGATCACACCGGTATGACGCTGGCGCTTGCCGTCAACTACGGCGCGCGTGCCGAGATTACCCGCGCTGTCCGTCAGATCGCACTCGACGTTGCCGCCGGTAAGATCGATCCTGCCGCAATTGATGACGACATGGTGGCTTCCCACCTCTATACCGCCGGTCTTCCCGATCCTGAGCTTGTGATTCGCACCTCTGGTGAGCTGCGCCTTTCGAACTATCTGCTGTGGCAGGTAGCTTATTCCGAGTTCTACGTCACCGATACCTATTGGCCCGACTTTGATCGTTGGGGCCTTGTCGACGCCATTTTGGCCTATCAGGGCCGTGACCGTAGGTTTGGTGGACTGAGCAAGACCGAGGAGGCTTAATCGTGTCCGATCGTCCCAAGGCATCTGCTCCCAAGACGCCTGCGCGTAAAGCTGCCACTGCGGGAGCGCCTGCAGCGAAGAGCGGTTCCGGTTCGTGGCTGGCGGGCTTTATTACCCGTGCCGCCGCCGGTATCGTCTACGCCGTTGTCTTTATCCTGTGCCTGGTTTTGGGTATCGTGCCCACGGCCATCTTTGTTTCCGTCATGAGCGGTCTGTGCTGCTATGAGTTTTTCCGTATGACAAGGCTCGATGGCAAGATGGCTAACGAGCGCATGGGTATCGCTGCCGCCGTGCTCTTTCCGCTGTCGGCGTTGGGCGATTCGATGCTGCTGAATGCCCTGCTTTTTGCCCTGATGCTCGCTGTGGGCATTTGGTATGTCTGGTCGCCGCGTACCCGCATATCCGATGTTGCCGTGACACTCATGGGTCCCATCTACACCGGTTTTATGCTGTCGGCTATCGTGCTGCTGCGCGATGCCGTGCCCGGTTTTGCCGGCGCCCTGCTTTCGGTGGGTGTTTGCGCGTCTCTCTGGGTCTCCGATTCGTTTGCCTATATCGTGGGTAGCCGTATCGGCAAACACAAGATGGTTCCCAAGATCTCTCCCAAAAAGAGCTGGGAGGGGTTTGTTGGCGGCATCCTGGGCTCGGTTTTGATTTGGCTCATCCTGTGGGCGACGCATTTCTTCAAGCTCAGCCTGCCCTATGCGCTGCTGTGCGGCGTGGTCGTGTCCATTCTGGGCGTTATCGGCGACCTTATCGAGTCGCGCATCAAGCGCGGTGTGGGCGTCAAGGATTCCGGCAACCTTATCCCGGGCCACGGCGGCATGCTCGATCGTAGCGATTCGCTTATCTTCGGCTGCATCACCGCGCAGCTGATGCTGATGATCGGAGGCGTGCTGTAATGTCATTCCAGACGACGTATGGCCCCGATGGACGCCTCCGTGTTGCCATCCTGGGTTGTACCGGCTCCATCGGCACCCAGGCGCTCGATGTGTGCCGCCAGCATGCCGATCGCCTGCAGGTGACGGCGCTGTCCGTTAACTCCAGCACCTCCGAGCTTGTTGCCGCTGCCCGCGAGTTCTCGGTTCCGGCGGTTGCCGTGGCCGATGTCGCTCATGGCGATGACGCCGTGCTGCAGGAGTTGCCCGAGGGAACGAAGCTTGGCCTTGGCGCGCAGGCGGTTTGCGAGCTCGCGCGTCGCGACGATGTCGACTGCGTGCTCGTTGCTATTGTGGGCGCCGCTGGTCTCGAGGCGAGCCATGCGGCCTTGACCTCAAATAAGCGTCTTGCCCTTGCCAACAAGGAGTCCCTCGTCGTCGGCGGCGACTTGCTTATGCCGTTGGCGCAACCGGGCCAGCTTATTCCAGTCGACTCTGAGCACTCCGCCATCTACCAGTGCTATCTGGGGGAGAACCCACGCGAGGCTCATTGTATTTGGCTCACCTGCTCGGGCGGTCCGTTCTTTGGCCGCACCCGCGACGAGCTCGACCGCGTGACGCGTGCCGATGCCCTCGCACATCCCACGTGGGCCATGGGTGCCAAGATCACCATCGACTCCGCCACCCTCATGAACAAGGGCCTGGAGCGCATTGAGGCCATGCATCTGTTTAACTGCGACCTCGATTTCATTAACGTGGTCGTGCAGCGTCAGTCCAAGATTCACTCTATGGTCGAGTTCGCCGACGGCTCCGTGATGGCGCATCTCGGTGCTTCCGACATGCGTATTCCCATCCAGTTCGCGTTCTCGTATCCCGAGCGTTGGGATACCCCGGCGCCTCGTATCGATTTCCGCGAGCTGGGGCAGCTCACGTTTGATGCTGCCGACATGGATACCTTCCGCTGTCTGGCACTGGCCGAACGTGCCGGCAAGACGGGTGGCACCATGCCGTGCGTGCTCAATGCCGCCAACGAGGTCGCCGTCGATGCCTTCCTGCACGATGGCTGCAGCTTTACCGATATCGATCGCATTGTGGAATCCTGCATGGATTCCCACGATATGCAGGCGGTCGATTCGTTTGAGCAGCTTCACGACATCGATGCATGGGCGCGTGAAAAGGCTGCGCAGGTGCTCGCCGCAACCCGTTCCTAACCCATAAGGATTGCTTTTTCGTTTTATGGATACTGTTCTGAGCGTTCTCTCATCGGTCTTTTGGGGCCTGCTGATGCTTTCCGTCCTCGTGTTTTTGCACGAGGGCGGCCACTTTTTGGCGGCGCGTGCCTGCGGCGTCCGTGTGACCGAGTTCTTTTTGGGCCTGCCTTGCCGCTTTGACATCCATTACACGTCGCGTCGCATTGGAACCAAGTTTGGCGTGACCCCGCTGCTGCTGGGTGGCTACGCTGCCATCTGCGGTATGGATCCGACCGACGTCTCGTGTGCCGATCGCGTGCTCGCGGCTATCTATCGTCATGGTCGCGTGACCGTGGCCGACCTTGCTGTCGAGCTCGAGCTATCCGAGGAGGTTGTGCTCGAGGCATGCGCCTTGCTCTTGGGTTGGGGCTCTATCGCGCCTTGGTATGAGGAAGGGGAGAAGCCCTCGCCGAGCTACTATCCCACCAAGTATCAGACGCTGCCGCGAGACGCGGCGGGTTACACCACCTTTGACGGCCGCCGTTTCGATCGAGAGCATGCGACTACCGAGGGCGATGTGTGGGAGCTGCCGTGCGGCGAAGCCGAGTTCCTTGCGCAAGAGCGTTCGCATACCTATCTGGGCCAGGGTTTTCTCAAGCGCGCCTTTATGCTGCTCGCGGGCATTCTCGTCAATATCCTGACGGGCTTTTTGCTGCTTATGAGCATCTACTCTATTGCGGGTGTCACCGTGCCGATGGATACCAACGTGATCGGTCAGGTTGACGAGGGGTCTATTGCCGCCAAGGCGGGTATCGAGGGCGGCGACGCGATCCTTTCGGTTGACGGAGTATCGTGCTCTACCTGGATGGACGTTTACGATGCCATCGGCAAGGCCGCCGGTAAGGACGATATCGCCATTGAGTATGAGCGCGACGGCAAGCAGCATTCGACCTCGGTTGCGCTCAAAGAGGACGAGCGCCTAGGTGTGTATGCCTCTACGCAGGTGGTCCGTTTAGACCCCATCACGTCGGCTCGCCTTTCGTTCTCCTGTGTCGTGCAGACAGCGGAGGGCGTGATGCGCCTGCTCCAGCCGCAGCATACGATGGAGATTCTCGATCAGTCTTCTTCGATCGTGGGCATTAGCGTTATGTCCTCACAGGCTGCTGCTGCCGGCCCTGCCACGTTCCTTTCGTTTGCCGCCCTCATTTCGTTCTCGCTTGGCTTTATGAACCTGCTGCCCATCCCACCACTCGATGGCGGCAAGCTGGTCATCGAGATCATTCAAAAGATTGCTGGCCGCGAGCTTCCGCTCAAGGTCCAGACGATTGTGAGCTATGTGGGCATCGCGCTCTTTGCGCTGCTGTTTGTCTATATGCTTCGTTCCGACATCCTTCGATTTATTCTGTAGGGGAGTGTTTGGATTGTCTTTATCCCATCCTTTGCCTCGCGAGTTGACGCGCCCCGTGCATGTGGGCGGTGTGCAGATCGGTGGCGGCGCGCCGGTGGTGGTCCAATCCATGACCTGCACCGATACCGCTGATGCCCAGGCAACGCTTGCGCAAGTGTGCGCGTTGGCGCAGGCTGGCTGCGATATCGTGCGTGTGAGCGTGCCCACCGAGGCCGCGCTTGAGGGTTTCCGCACCATCTGTGCCGAGTCTCCGGTGCCAATCGTTGCCGATATCCACTTTAACCACAAGCTGGCCATTGGCGCTGTGGAGGCCGGTGCCGCCAAGCTCCGCATCAATCCCGGTAATATCGGCGATTGGGCCAAGGTCGATGCCGTGATCGATGCCGCGGGCGCCGCTGGGTGCGCGATTCGTATCGGTGTCAATGCCGGTTCGCTCGAACAGGATATCGCCGAGCGCGACGACCTCATGCAGCCCGAAAAGCTCGTGATGTCGAGCGAGCGCTTCGTCAAGCACTTTGAGGACCGCGGTTTTACGAACATTGTGCTTTCGGCCAAGGCCCATAGCGTGCAAACGACGCTTGATACCTATCGAGCCCTGTCGCGTGAGATTCCCCACGTTCCGCTTCACCTGGGCGTGACGGAGGCGGGGACCAAGCTCCAGGGCACCATCAAGAGCTCTGTAGGCTTGGGTATCTTGCTTTCAGAAGGCATTGGCGACACCATGCGTGTGTCGCTCACAGCCGATCCGGTTGAGGAGCCGCCGGTTGCCTGGGGTATTCTGCAGTCGTTGGGCCTGCGTCGCCGTGGCCCCGAGATTGTCTCGTGCCCCACATGCGCCCGCTGCCAGGTTAACCTTATTCCCATTGCCGAGGAGGTTACCGAGCGGCTTAAGAACTACTCCGCGCCGCTTTCGATCGCTGTGATGGGATGTGCCGTTAATGGCCCCGGCGAGGCTTCTGATGCCGATCTGGGCGTTGCTTGCGGACGTGGTCAGGCCTTGCTCTTTTCGCATGGCCAGATCATTGGTAAAGTAGCTGAGGACCAAATTGTCGACGCGCTTATGGCAGAGGTCGACAAGCTTATTGAGGAGAAATAAATGACCCGAGCAATGTATATGTCTAAGCTCTATGCGCCGACGCTTAAAGAGGATCCGGCGGACGCTGAGCTCGCCAGCCACCGCCTGCTGCTCCGTGCCGGCATGATCCGCAAAGAGGCCGCCGGCCTGTATTCCTATCTGCCGCTCGCATGGCGCTCGATCCGCAAGATCGAGAATATCGTGCGCGACGAGATGGACGCTGCCGGTGCCCAGGAGCTTATGATGCCTATCATGGTCGACGCCGAGTTGTGGCGTGAGTCCGGCCGCATCGACGCCTATGGCAAGGAGCTTGTGCGCTTTGACGACCGTCACGGTCGCGAGTTCGTCCTGGGTCCCACCCACGAGGAGACCGTCACGGCCCTGGTGCGCAATGAGCTGCGCTCCTACAAACAGCTGCCCGTCAACCTGTACCACATTCAGGACAAGTTCCGCGACGAGTTCCGTCCCCGCTTTGGCCTGATGCGCGGTCGCGAGTTCATCATGAAGGACGCCTACAGCTTCTCCGCCACGCAGGAGAGCCTGCAGGAGGAGTACGACAAGATGAAGCAGGCCTACGCTAACATCTGCGAGCGCTGCTACATCAAGGCTCTGCCCGTTGTCGCCGACTCCGGCGAGATCGGCGGCGACACTTCCGTCGAGTACATGGCTCTTGCCGACGCCGGCGAGGCTTCGCTCGTCTACTGCGACGATTGCGGTTTTGCTGCCGATGACGAGGCTGCAAGCACCAAGGTCGTTGTGACCGAGGGCCCCGGCGATGGCACGCTCACCAAGGTCGAGACTCCGGGTATGGGCACCATCGAGGCCGTTGCCAAGTTCTTCGGCTTCCCCGAGAACGGCACGCGCAAGTCGCTGGCACTCATCGACTCCGAGGGCAAGCCGGTCGTGGCCATTGTCCCGGGCGACCACGAGCTCAATGGCTGCAAGGCCGAGCATGTCTTTGGCAAGGGCTACCGCATGATGACCGACGAGGAGCTTCAAGCGAACGGCCTGCACAAGGGCTTTATCGGACCGGTCAACCTGCCCGAGGGCATCCGTCTGGTGTGCGACGAGAGCCTGCGCGATTCCAAGCAGTGGGCCTGCGGTGCCAACGAGGTCGATTATCACTTTACCGGTGCCTGCCCCGAGCGCGACTTTACCGTCGATGAGTGGGCCGATCTGGTCACCGTTGTCGCCGGCGACCCCTGCCCGCACTGCGGCAAGCCGCTCTCCGCTGCCCGCGGCATCGAGGTCTCTCAGGTCTTCCAGCTGGGCACCAAGTACTCCGAGGCCATGGGTGCCACCTTTATGGATGAGGACGGCAAGGAGAAGCCGCTCATCATGGGTTGCTACGGCGTGGGCGTGTCCCGCTCGCTTGCTGCCGTCGTGGAGCAGCACAACGACGAGCACGGTATCGTCTGGCCGGTCTCCGTTGCCCCGTACGAGGTCGCGGTGATTCCGCTTGATCCCAAGAAGGAAGAGTGCGCTACCGTCTGCGAGCAGATTGTTGATGGCCTGTGTGCCGAGGGTATCGAGGTCGTCGTCGACGATCGCGATGAGCGTCCGGGCTTTAAGTTTGCCGATAACGACCTCATGGGCTTCCCGTATCAGGTGGTTCTGGGCAAGCGCGGCCTTAAGAATGGCACCGTTGAGCTCAAGGACCGTGCTACGGGCGAGCGCGAGGACGTGGCGATCGACGAGGTCGTTGCCAAGGTTGCCGAGCTTGTTAAGGCAGCCCGCCGTTAATCGACGATTTCGCTTGTAGTTCGATATGTGGGACGGCCCCGCATTTCTCCAATCGGGGAGATGCGGGGCCGTCCTATTATCTTGTAGCATCCTCGATATCTAAAAGGAAAACCCCACAGCCCATGCGAGCTGCGGGGTTTTCCATTGTGCCTCCGATGCGAAATAAATCGCTCAGATATTACTGATAATCGACGACGTCGATCCAGTTCTTCAGGAACTCATCGTTCACGTTGCGCTTACGAGCGAGCTCGGAAGCGGCGACGATGCTCGTCCACTGACGCACGACCTGCATGGGCATGTCGGCACGGTCGCAGTAGAGCTCCAGGTAGGCCTCGGCCTGGTCCTTGCTGTTGAGGGCAAAGAGCAGGTAGGTGGTGGCAACGTCGGCAGCAGGGGAGCCCTGGGTGGCGTGTGCCCAGTCGCACACATAGAGCTGGCCGTCGTCGCCGACGATGACGTTGGAGGGGTTGAAGTCGCCGTGGCAGACCTTGAACTCCTTGGTCATGCCGTCCAGACGCTCCTGAAGGTTGTAGCGCGTGGTGGCATTGAGCTGATCAAGGCTGTCGATCATGCGGGCGAACTTGTCGCGCTGACGGTTGAGCAGCGGGGAGGTGTAGCCGTGGATCTCGATCTGGAGGTCGACGAACATCTCGAGGTACTCACCAAAGCGCTGGGGCTCGGCAGTCATCTTCTCGGCAAGGGTGGTGCCCGGAACCTTCTCGGTCACGAGCGCCCAGCCGTTGGCGTTCTCGAGCTGGGAAACCTCGAGAGCCTTGGGGCTGCGGATGCCGCACTCATTGATGCGGGCAAGATTCAAAGCCTCGTTGAACACGTCGGAGACAGGCTTGGTCTCGTTAAAGACCTTGACGATCTTGTCGCCCAGGTCGTAAACGACCTTGTTGCCACGGCGGACGAGCTCGGTCTTGGAATCGGGTAGCAGCATGGTTGCATCCTTTCAACGATGCGATAGAAGCGACGGCGGGGGTGTGTGAAACACCCGTGCACCCCCGCCGCAAAAAACCGTGCTAAAAACTAGCAGACGGCGTAGTCCTGGGGCTCGCGGCCGTAGTAGGCGTCCAGGTAGAGCTCCTTGATCTCGCTCATGAGCGGGTAGCGCGGGTTAGCGCCGGTGCACTGGTCGTTGAATGCCTGCTCGGTCATCTCGTCGAGGGTGTCGAGGAAGTACTGCTCGTCAACACCGTAGTCGGCGATGGTCTTCTTGACACCGATGAAGTCCTTGAGCTCCTCGAGCTTCGTGATGAAGTTCTCGAAGACCTCCTTGTCGTCCTTGCCCTCGATGCCGCAGTACTTGGCCATCTCGGCGTAGTTGTGCAGCGCGTTGGGGTAAGGATACTGGGAGAAGGTACCCATCTTGACGGGAGCCTCGGCGGCGTTGTAGCGCATGACGCGGGTCAGGATGACGGCGTTGGCGATGCCGTGGGGCAGGTGATGGAAAGCGCCGAGCTTGTGGGCCATGGAGTGGTTGAGGCCCAGGAAGGCGTTGGCGAAGGCCATACCGGCCATGCAGGAGGCGTTGTGCATCTCCTCGCGGGCATGCGGGTCCTTGGCACCGTTCGTGAAGCTGGAGGGCAGGTTCTCGAAGACGAGCTTAGCAGCGCGCTCGGAGAGGCCCTTGGTGTAGTCGGAAGCCATGATGGAGACGTAGGACTCGATGGCGTGGGTCATGACGTCGATGCCGGAGGCAGCGGTCAGGCCGCGCGGGGCGGTCATGCAGTTGTCGGCGTCGACGATAGCCATGTTGGGGAGCAGCGCGTAGTCGGCGAGCGGCCACTTGATGCCGGTCTCCTTATCGGTGATGATGGCGAACGGCGTGCACTCGGAGCCGGTACCCGAGGAGGTCGGGACGGCGACGAAGTAGGCCTTCTTGCCCATCTCGGGGAAGGTGAAGATACGCTTGCGGATGTCCATGAAGTCCATGGCCATGTCCTCAAACTTGCACTCGGGGTGCTCGTACATCATCCACATGATCTTGCCGGCGTCCATAGCGGAGCCACCGCCGACGGCGATGATGACGTCCGGCTCAAAGAGAGCCATCTGCTTGGCGCCACGACGTGCGCACTGCAGCGACGGATCGGGCTCGACGTCGTAGAAGCAGTCGTGGGCGATGCCCATCTCGTCGAGCTTGGCCTCGATGGCGCGGGTGTTGCCATTCTTGAAGAGGAACTGGTCGGTGACGATGAAGGCGCGCTTCTTGCCCATGACGTTGCCCAGCTCGTCGAGGGCGACGGGCGTGGAACCCTTCTTGAAGTAGACCTTCTCGGGAGCGCGGAACCACAGCATGTTCTCACGGCGCTCGGCCACAGTCTTAACGTTGATCAAGTGCTTCACCCCAACGTTCTCGGAGACGGAGTTGCCGCCCCAGGAGCCGCAGCCCAGGGTCAGAGACGGCTTCATGCCAAAGTTGTACAGGTCACCGATGCCGCCGTGCGAGGACGGGGTGTTGATGACGATGCGGCAGGCTTTCATGACGTGCTCGAACAGGCTGATCTTCTCGGCCTGGGCGGGGTGCACGTACAGAGAGGCGGTGTGGCCCGGGCCACCGGCGAGCACCAGGTGCTCGGCCTTGTCGACAGCCTCCTGGAAGTCCTTGGCGTGATACATGGCCAGGACCGGGGAGAGCTTCTCGTGGGAGAACTCCTCCTTGGCGGGGTCGGTGGAGGTGACCTCGGCGATCAGGATCTTGGTCTTGGCAGGAACCTCGATGCCGGCGAGCTCGGCGATCTTGGCGGCAGCCATGCCGGGGATGCGGTGGTCGAGGGCGCCGTTCTTGAACATGGCGGCACGCAGGGCCTCCATCTCGGCACCCTGCTTGACGAAGTAGCAGCCGCGCTTCTGGAACTCGGCCTTGACCTGGTCATAGATGGTGTCGATGACGGTCACGGACTGCTCGGAAGCGCAGATCATGCCGTTGTCGAAGGTCTTGGAGTGGATGATGGAGTTGACGGCGAGCAGCACGTCGGCGGTGTCGTCGATGATGACCGGGGTGTTACCGGCGCCAACGCCCAGGGCGGGCTTGCCCGAGGAGTAAGCGGCCTTGACCATGCCCGGGCCACCGGTGGCGAGGATGATGTCGACGTCGCGCATGACCATGTTGGTCAGCTCGATGGAGGGAACATCGACCCAGCCGATGATGCCCTCGGGGGCGCCGGCCTTGACGGCGGCGTCAAGCACGAGCTTGGCGGCGGCGATGGTGCACTTGGCGGCTGCCGGGTGCGGGGAGATGATGATGCCGTTGCGGGTCTTCAGGCTGATCAGCGTCTTGAAGATCGCGGTGGAGGTGGGGTTGGTCGTCGGGATGACGGCGCCCACGATGCCGATGGGCTCGGCGATCTTGGTGATGCCGTAAGCCTCGTCGCGCTCCAGAACGCCACAGGTCTTGGTGTTCTTGTAAGCGTTGTAGATGTACTCTGCGGCGTAGTGGTTCTTGATGACCTTGTCCTCAAGAACGCCGCGGCCGGTCTCCTCGATGGCCATCTTCGCCAACGGGATACGAGCCTTGTTGGCGGCCATGGCGGCCTCATAGAAGATCTTGTCGACCTGCTCCTGCGTGTACGTAGCAAAAAGCGCCTGGGCCTCTCGCATCTGAGCGAGCTTAGCCTCAAGCGCCTCTACGTTGTCCACAATTGCGGGAGTAGTGTTTTCCGGTGACTTTTTCACCATTTGTGTCTCCTTGCGATCGGAGATTTACCCTACGCCTTGCATGATAGCAAGAAATTATTCGGTGAACGGTAAGATTCCCGTAAAAGGCACACTAAAACGCTTCAATAAACTGAAACGCTTTAACTAAAACTATCTGCCTGCTGCATCGCCTCGCTCATTGGGGACAGACTTACATGAGTGCTTTCACTCATTTGGGACAGACATCGTTTTGCCATTTTGCCGTTCTGGGCCTGTTATTGCCGCTCATTGCTCATTGGTTATAAATAGATTGCAGGCATTTCGACAATCGCTATTCGCGGGTCGCGGTTGAGTTGGACACGCAGGCAGTGCAGCTGCTCGATTATATCCATCTCAATCCCGTGAAAGGTGTGCTCGGCTCGCTTGAGGCGTACCGCTGGTCAAGTTACAAGGCATATCAGCTGGGCTACGATCCCTTTGATATTTGTGATGCGGCCCCTATGCTCGATATTGTCGGAGGTTCCCGTTGCTATTGCGAGCATATCGAGGAAGTTGCCGGGCGCATCTGGTCAGAGGAGATTCTTCCGCGCCGACGGATCCCCGATGAGGATGCTCTTTCTGTTGCGCGCGAAGTCCTGCCCAGCATAGATTCTGCGCTGCTCAAGGCCTTGCCACGCCCCGAACGCGATGCCTGTCTGCTGAGGCTTAGGCGGGCACATCTCACGGTCAAGCAAATTGCCCGTATCACTGGTATCGGCTCTTCAAGCGTAACCAAGGCCACCACAGGCTGGAAGGAGGCTGCGTGAGGCAGGGGGCAAACCGATGCCGGCACGCGTTATGTCTGTCCCAAATGCGTGAAAACACTCATGTAAGTCTGTCCCCAATGAGTGCAAAAAGGCGCCCTCCGTAGGGGAGAGCGCCTTTGGTAAGTTCTATATGAACGCGAGGCCTTTGACCCGGAGAGTCCGAGGTACTTGTTGGTAAGACCTTATTTAGGAGCGCGCAACCTTGCCGGACTTGAGGCAGGTGGAGCAAACGTTCATCTTGCGACGGTGACCATCGACGACGACGTAGACGCGCTGGATGTTGGGGCGGAACTTACGGTTGGTGACGCGGTGAGAGTGGCTGATGGAGCGACCGGCAACGGGGTGCTTACCGCAAACTTCGCAAACTTTGGACATAACTGACCCTCCTTGGGCGACAAACGAACATGTCGCGTTAACAAACAAGCCTGAACTATAGCACAGAAGTCGCTCCCTGTGCGCAATCTACACAGAGATATTCCTCTTTTGGCGATAGTGCCCACGCTACGGCCCTGGACGTAGATCCGATTTGCGTGCAGCAGAGGGGATTATGCCAGCTCGTGCGTGCGTTTTCAAGCTCGTCTCACAAATATATATAGGTTTATTGAGTGTTGGGCTCCGTTTATGGATTGCTCTGTATTTATGCTCGCAATTAAGCTCGAGGTTGGCTACACTATCCCTTGACCATTAAAGGGGTACGAGATACCCACATGGAATTACATAGCTGCCAAAGAGCAGCCCTTCCTTGTGGGTGTCTGGTCCGCTTTGAGCGGTCGGGCATCTATTTTTTTAACTGTGTCAGCAGTCAAGACATGTGAGGAAGGAGATCGATGGGCACGACTTCCCCCAAGGCGGTCATCATGGACGAGACCGCCGTCAATCGAGCGATGACCCGCATCGCGCACGAGATTCTCGAGCGCAACGAGGGCTGTGAAGACCTCGCTCTGGTCGGCATCGTCACGCGCGGCGACCTTCTGGCAAAGAAGCTCGCCGAGGAGATCAAGGAGATCGAGGGCGTCGACGTTCCGCTCGGCAGCCTGGACATCAGCTTCTACCGCGATGACTATGCGACCAATTTCGCTCCCGCGATCCACGCTACCAACATTCCCTTTAGCGTCGACGGCAAGCGCGTCGTGCTGGTGGACGACATCCTGTACACGGGCCGTACCATTCGCGCCGCTCTCGACGCCGTCATGGACTTGGGCCGTCCGAGCCGTATTGAGCTGGCAGTCCTCGTTGACCGCGGCCACCGTGAGCTCCCCATCTCGCCGGACTTTGTCGGCAAGAATGTTCCCTCGTCGCATGAGGAGAACGTGCACCTATATATGAAGGAAGTCGACGGCCACACCGCCGTCGAGATTAACGACGTCGCGCCGGGTTCCCACGTGGGCTCCGCGCCGCTGGGAGGTGAGTAGTACCGTGGCGTTCAACCATAAGCACCTGATCGACATTACCGAGTACTCCGAAGAGGATATCAAGCTCATCCTCGAGACCGCCAAGGCGTTCTCCGAGGTCAACGAGCGTGCCATCAAGAAGGTCCCCACGCTCAAGGGCAAGACCATCGTCAACATGTTCAACGAGCCCTCGACGCGCACCCGCAGCTCTTTCGAGCTCGCCGAGAAGCGTCTTTCGGCCGACAGCCTTAACTTTGGCGGCTCCTCGACCTCCACGGTCAAGGGCGAGAGCCTTGTCGACACCGTCGAGACCCTCAACGCCTATAAGATCGACTGCATCGTCGTGCGCGACAAGCACGCCGGCGCTCCCTACATCGTCACGCAGAACTCGCCCGCAAGCGTCATCTGCGCCGGTGACGGCAAGCACAACCATCCTACGCAGGCCCTGCTCGACCTGTACACCATCTGGGAGCACAAGGGTGATTTCCACGGTCTGAAGGTCGCCGTCGTCGGCGATATCGCCCACTCCCGTGTTTGCGGCTCGCTGATCCCCGCCCTTAAGATCATGGGCTGTGAGACCTACGCCGTCGCCCCCGGCACGCTGCTGCCGCCGTCGCCCGAGGTCCTGGGCTGCGACCACGTGACGAGCGACCTCGATTCCGTCCTGCCCGAGCTGGACGTCGTCTACATGCTGCGCGTGCAACAGGAGCGCCTCGAGGGTGCCCCGTTCCCGACCATTCGCGAGTACCACAAGCTCTTCGGCCTGACCAAGGACCGCGAGAAGCTCATGAAGCCCGACGCGATCATCTGCCACCCGGGCCCCATCAACCGCGGCGTCGAGTTCGACTCCTATATGGCCGACCACCCGCAACGCTCCGTCATCCTGGAGCAGGTCTACGCCGGTATCTGCGTGCGTATGGCTATCCTGTATCTGCTGCTTGGAGGTGCCGATAATGGCCTTGCTTCTTAAGAATGCCCACGTCGTCGACCCGTCCGTCGAGCTTGACGGTGTCGTTGACGTCCTGATTGACGGCGACAAGATCGCCGAGGTCGGCGAGAATCTCGCCGTCGAGGGGGCCGAGGTCCGCGACCTTTCCGGCAAGTACCTCGTCCCCGGCCTGGTGGACATGCACGTTCACCTTCGCGAGCCCGGCTACGAGGTCAAAGAGGACATCGAGAGCGGCACCCGCGCAGCTGCCAAGGGCGGCTTTACCGGCGTGTGCGCCATGCCCAACACCGATCCCGTCACCGATAACGGCACTGTCGTGGAGTTCGTCAAGTCCCGCGCTGCCGAGGTCGGCCACTGCCGCGTCTATCCGTCGGGCGCCATGACCCGCGGTCTTAAGGGCGAGGCCATGTCCGAGATGGGCGATATGGTCGCCCACGGCGCCGTCGCCTTCACCGATGACGGTCGCGGCGTGCAGGGCGCGGGCATGCTCCGTCGCTGCATGGACTACGGCAAGATGTTCGGCAAGGTCTTCATGAGCCACTGCCAGGACGAGGACCTGGTCGGCCATGGCCAGATCAACGAGGGCAAGGTCTCGACCCGTCTGGCCCTCGAGGGTTGGCCGGCTGCCGGCGAGGAGCTCCAGATCGCCCGCGACATCGAGATCGCCAAGCTGACCGGCGCCAAGCTGCACATCCAGCACATCTCCACCGCCCATGGTCTGGAGATCGTGCGTGCCGGTAAGGCCGCTGGCGTTCAGGTTACCTGCGAGGCCACCCCGCACCACATGTTCCTGACCGAGAACGACCTGGACGAGACCTACAACACCTCGCTCAAGGTCAATCCGCCGCTGCGTACCGAGGAGGACGCCGAGGCCATCCGTCAGGGCGTCATCGACGGTACCGTCGACGCTATCGTCACCGATCACGCTCCCCACACCCCGTGGGAGAAGGCCCGCGAGTTCGAGCTTGCGCCCTTTGGCATGATCGGCCTCGAGACCTCCCTGTCGCTCGTACTCACCGAGCTGGTCAACACGGGCAAGATGAGCGTGGGCCACATGGTCGAGCTCATGGCCATCAAGCCGCGTGAGATTCTGGGCCTCGACCAGGTTCAGGTCAAGGCGGGCTCCGTTGCCGACCTGACCGTGTTCGACCCCTCTGCCACCTGGACGGTCGGCGAGGACGGTTATGAGTCGCGCGCCGAGAACTCCGGTTTTGCCGGCCGCACGCTTACCGGTCGTGCCACCGATGTGTTTGTCGGCGGTAAGCAGACGCTCGCCGACGGCTGCATCTGCTAGCATAGCCTTATCGCTTTTGTGCGCGGTGCCCTTGCGGTGCCGCGCTTTCTGTTCGTTTTGACCATGCAATCGCATGGGGGATTGGAGCGTCTATGCCCACACCTTCCACTGCACGCATGCACGACTTCGAGGTCGTCTCGAACCAGGAGATCGCCGACGGCATCTTCTCGCTCGTCATCTCGGCCCCCAAGCTTGCAAGTGCGCTCAAGCCCGGTCAGTTTGTGAACATTGCCGTGCCCGGCGATGCGTCCTCGCTGCTTCGCGTGCCCCTGAGCTTCTATCGCGCCGACGCCCAGGCCGGTACCGTCGAGCTGTGGTACGCCGTCGTGGGTGACGACACCCGTCGTCTGTCGCAGATGGTCCCCGGCTCCAAGTCCAACCTGTTGGGCCCTGGCGGCCGCGGCTGGCTTGTTCCCGAGGGCACCAGGAAGGCGCTGCTCGTGGCGGGCGGCATCGGCGTTCCGCCCGTGCTCTGCCTCGCCGGCAAGCTTGCCGAGCAGGGCGTGGATGTCGACGTGTGCCTGGGCTTTGGCACCGCTTCCAAGGCCGTGGGTGTCGATGGGTTCCGCGCGCTGGGCGCCACGGTTAACGTGTGCACCGACGATGGCACGCTGGGCACGCACGGTTTTTGCACCGACCCGGCAGCCGAGCTGCTCGGCGAGGGCGGCTACGACTACGTCGCCAGCTGCGGCCCCGCCGTCATGATGAAGAAAGTCGCCGCCGCTGCCGCCGAGGCCGGTGCGTACTGCGAGGTGTCGCTTGAGCGCATGATGAGCTGTGGCTTTGGCGCCTGCAACACCTGCAATGTCGAGACGGTCGACGGTATGAAGGGCGCCTGCATGTGCGGCCCCGTGTTCGATGCTTCCAAGGTGGTGGTCTTCTAGTGGGTACCGTGAACATGGCCGTCGATTTCGGCGGCGTCAAGATGCAGAACCCCATCAACACCGCAGCCGGTACCTTTGGCTACGGTTGGCAGTTCCAGAACTTCTTTGATGTTTCGCAGCTGGGCGCCATCACCACCAAGGGTTGCGCTGCCGAGCCCTGGCCCGGCAACCCCGCGCCCCGCATGGCCGAGATTCCCGGCGGTATGATCAACTCCGTGGGCCTTCAGAACCCCGGCGTGGCCGCCTTTGCCCGTGAGTCCGGTCCGTGGCTCGAACAGCTGTCCAAGGACGGCTGCCAGGTCATCTGTCAGGTTGCCGGCCACTCCGTTGACGAGTTTGTCCGCGCACTCGAGATGTATGTCGAGCTGTGCCCCTGGGCTGCCGGCTACGAGATCAACGTGAGCTGCCCTAATATCGCCGCCGGCGGTGCCGCCATGGGCTCCACGCCCGAGGGCGCCTCTTCCGTTATGGCTGCCTGCCGCAAGGTGACCGATAAGCCGCTGTTCGTAAAGATGGCTCCGGTCAACGTTGCCGAGATTGCCAAGGCCCTCGAGGCTGCCGGTGCCGACGGTCTTTCAGTCATCAACTCCATCCAGGGCATGGCCATCGACGTCCATACCCGCAAGTCCCGCGTGGCCAAGCCCAAGGGCGGCCTTTCGGGCCCGCTGTGCCACCACATCGCCGTGCGCATGGTCTGGGAGGTTGCCCAGGCCGTCGATATCCCCATCAACGGTGTCGGCGGTGTCATGACGGGCGAGGATGCGGCCGAGTTTATCCTGGCTGGCGCCACCTGCGTGTCGGTCGGTATGGCCAACTTCGTCGATCCGTGCGCTTCGCTCAAGATCGCGCACGAGCTCGAGGCCTGGGCGGAGTCCCAGGGCGTAAAGGACATCAACGAGCTGGTAGGTGCTTTCGAATGCTAGAGACCGATGCCCGCGACCGTGTGATCGTCGCCCTCGACTGCGACCGTGAGCGCGCACTCGAGCTCGCCCACGAGCTTTCTGGTCATGCCGCTTGGCTCAAAGTTGGCATGACGCTCTATTACGCTGAGGGCCCCGAGATCGTCAAGACCTTTAAGGACCTGGGCTTTAAGGTCTTCCTTGACCTTAAGTTCCATGATATTCCGCATCAGGTTCGCGGTGCCGCCCGCTCGGCCTCGCTTGCCGGTGCCGATCTGCTTTCGGTCCACGGCTTGGGTTCGGGCGCCATGCTCGCTGCCTGCCGCGAGGGCGCCGAGGAGGCGCGCGAGGACCGCGCCAAGCTCGTCGCCATCACCGTGCTCACGAGCATGAATCAGGATGCCTTGAGCGAGATCGGCGTCGAGTCGCCCGTGGCCGAGGAGGCCGCCCGCCTGGCAAAGCTCGCTCAGGCCAACGGCATCGACGGTATCGTGTGCTCGCCGATGGAGGCTCACGACATGCGTGAGCTGCTGGGCCCCGATGCCCTCATCGTGACTCCGGGTGTGCGTCCGGTGGGTGCCGCCCTTGGTGACCAGTCCCGCGTGGCGACGCCTTCCCAGGCTATCGAGCGTGGCGCAAGCCACATTGTGGTGGGCCGTCCCATCACCGGCGCCGACGATCCGGTTGCCGCCTTTGACGCTATTGTCGCTGAGCTGGTCGAAAACGTCGCCTAAAAGATTCCCCTAAGTCACCACTTTTGGGTCTCATTAGCACAAAATAGCCCCTGTGCCTGCGTAAACTTTCCCATCCTTTGTGTGGAATCGCAGGTCAGGGGCTTAACTTTGGGCGCAGTATATTGCACTTTTTGCGGGTATCGTCTAACCTATGGAGCCGCGATTGGGCATTTTGTACGTTCTACGTGCTAAAATGCCAATTATTGAATCAGATATAACCCAACTATTTGGAGGTACGAATGGCACTCCCTCAGCTTACCGATGAGCAGCGCAAGCAGGCTCTTGAGAAGGCTGCTGCCGCACGTCACGCCCGCGCTGAGCTTCGCGAGCAGATCAAGAAGGGCGAGAAGTCCCTCGAGTCCGTGCTCAACTCCGATGACCCCATCGCTTCCCGCATGAAGGTTTCCACCCTCATCGAGTCTCTCCCTGGTTATGGCAAGGCCAAGGCCGCCAAGATCATGGAGGAGCTCGGTATCTCCGCTACCCGTCGCGTCCAGGGCCTCGGCGTCCGTCAGCGCGAGCAGCTCCTCGAGCAGCTGACCAAATAAGTGAGCGCTCAGGATTCCAAGCTCTTTGTGATTTCTGGACCGTCAGGCGCAGGCAAGGGTACGCTCGTCACTCGTGTGCGCGAGCGCCGCTCGAATCTGGGCCTGACGGTTTCGGCTACCACGCGAGCACCACGCAAAGGTGAGGTCGACGGCGTCAACTACTTTTTTCTGACGCGCGAGGAGTTCGACCGCCGCGTGGCAAACGGTGAGTTTGTTGAGTGGGCCGAGGTCCACGGTAACTGCTACGGCACGTTGGTGAGCGAGGTCCAGTCCAAGCTCGCCTCGGGCGCCTCTCTGATTTTGGAGATCGATGTCCAGGGTGCCCTGCAGGTTAAGGAGCGTTTTCCCGAGGCCGTGCTGATCTTTATCAAGCCGCCTTCGCTTGAGGTGCTCCGCGAGCGTCTGGTCGATCGCGGTACCGAGACGCCCGAGACAATCGAGCTGCGTATGGCAAACGCCGCCCATGAGCTTGCCTTTGCCGACCGCTACGACGACGTCGTGGTGAATGACGATCTCGACCGCGCGACCGATGAGCTCGTTCGCGTTCTCGATATGCATGAAAGGATCTGAGGTCCGTGTCCGTTGTAAAGCCTTGCATTGACGATCTTCTGGAGAAGACCGATCACAACCGCTTCCTGCTCGCTTCGCTTGCCTCCAAGCGCGCCTGCGACATCAATAGCATGCTGCGTGGCCAGCACAACCGCGTGCTTGCCGTCCAGGATGTCGATGACATCACCATCGGGCTTTCCGGTGCCGATACCATCTCGATGGCTATGGACGAGATTGTCGACGGCGACATCTCTTACGACGAGGCCCGTTACGAGAAGGCGCTCGGCCACAAGGTTGCTGAAGCCTAAATGGCGGCTCGCGTCTGCCTGGTCCACTATCACGAGGTTGGACTGAAGGGTAAGAACCGCGCACATTTTGAGCATATCCTCATGGATAACATCAAGGCGGCCTTGGCCGCCTTTTCCGTGAATGCCGTGTCTCGAATTTCCGGTTATATCCTCGTGACCTTTAACGAGCATCAGGCCGATGAGGCGGCGCGTGTCATTCGCACCGTTCCCGGCGTTGCTCGTGTGTCTTTGGCGTATCACACTAACCGCGACCCGCAGGAGTACTGTGCCGCCGCCGTCAAGGCGCTGCGCGAGTTTGGTCCTTTCGATTCGTTTAAGGTGCACGCCAAGCGCTCCAATACCGACTATGAGCTCACCTCGATTGATATCAATCGTCAGGTGGGCGAGGTACTGTGCGAGGCCTTCCCCGATAAAAAGGTTCAAATGCACGACCCCGATGCGATGGTGCACGTACTGGTGGTCCAGGGTAGCGTCTACGTGTATGCGCGCTCCGAGCGTGGCGTGGGCGGTCTGCCGGTGGGTTCTGCCGGCAAGGTCGTGACGCTGTTGTCGTCGGGTATCGATTCTCCGGTGGCGACCTGGATGCTCGCGCGTCGCGGCGCGGTGTGCGTGCCGGTACATTTCTCCGGTCGTCCGCAGACGCCCGATACGAGCGAGTATTTGGTGCAGGACATCATCCGTGCGCTTGAGCCGGGTGTCCAAATCGGCCGCCTGTACGTGGTGCCGTTTGGCGACTGCCAGCGTGAGATTTCGGTCACCTGTCCCAGCAACCTGCGCGTGATTATGTATCGCCGCATTATGTATTCGGTTGCCGAGCGCATTGCACACATCGAGGGTGCCAAGGCTATCGTTACGGGCGAATCACTTGGGCAGGTTGCCTCCCAAACGCTTGAGAACATCATGGCCGTCAACGAGGCCGTGAAGATCCCCGTGTTCCGTCCTCTCATCGGTTCGGACAAGCAGGAGATCATCGCGCGCGCCGAGGAGATCGGCACGTTCGATATCTCGACTGAGGCCGCTCCCGACTGCTGCACGCTGTTTATGCCGCGCCGTCCCGAGACGCACGCTAAACTCGATGCCGTGCATGAGGCCTGGGAGTTGTTCGATCACGAGGAGATGATTGAGCGCCTGCTCAAGCAGACCGAGTACATCGACTTCGAGAGCAACACGTATAAGGCCCCTAAGACCTTAAAACGCAAACATTCGGAGCTTGCTCCGCGTGAGATTTACCAAGATCACGAGTAATTTTGTGCATAGACCGACGATGCGCCTGCATCGTCGGTCTTTTGCTATCTGGGCATTTTGCGGCTAAGTGTTCATTTGCTGACGCGTGCCTGAATAAATGGACAGATTTGTGCAAGGTTTTGGTCAGCTTTTGGTTTGACCGCGAAAACCGGTTTTGAAGCATGGCTGTTGCAGGGCTCTTTTCCTGACACGATGTTGTTGGGAGGTTTTGCTATGGCGCAGCGCGAACAACACGAACGGGTCAAAAAGATGGACCGCTGGGCGGGCAAGCTGCTCGGTCATAAGGCTGTGGTGGTGGCGATGCTGGGCGTCATTGCGATGGCGAGCGGCTTGGCGATGGCGAACCTTGGCGGCGGTGCCGGCGGTGTGTCGTTTGAGCGCACTGATGGTACGGGCTCGTTAGTGGAGCCGGGATCCGGCGATGCTTCGAGCGGAAAGACATCCGAAGGCTCTTCGACTAAGGCTTCTGCCGCGGCAGAGGTCTATGTCGATGTCGATGGCGCCGTTGTGTCGCCCGGTGTATATCGTCTCCAGGACGGCGCGCGGGTGGCTCAGGCGATAGATGCCGCCGGCGGGCTGGCGCCCGAGGCAGACGTTACGGGGCTCAATCGGGCATCTAAGGTCGTCGATGGGCAGAAGATTCACGTTCCAACGGTGGGGGAGCAGCAGGCGTCCATTGCGGAAGTCGGTGTTGATGGTGGGGCTTCCGCATCATTGGGCGTGAGTGGCGCAACGGGCCTAGTAAACATCAATACGGCAAGCGCGGCAGAGCTACAGACGCTTTCGGGCATCGGTCCCTCCATGGCCCAGTCGATTATCGATGAGCGGACAAAGAACGGTGCTTTTGCCTCGGTTGACGATCTGATGCGTGTGTCGGGAATCGGCGAGAAGAAGCTTGCCAAAATTAAAGATTGCATCTGCGTATGAGTGCGACAGAGCGCGAGCATGTGATGCCTTCGCGGCCCTTGATGCCGTGGACGATGGCTCTGTGTGCCGGCGTGTGCATGAGCTGCGCCTTGGTGCTCAACGTGGCCGCTGATGCGCTGCTGAGGGAGCAGGCGCCGGCGGTCGGGCTGCTATGGGCCATTCCCGTTGCGGCGGCGGTATTCGTTGTGCTGGCTCAATCTTGTGCGCGGCTTGCCCCTTGGAAGCGGTGGCTGTATGCCGCGTCCGTCGGTCTCGTGGCGGGAGCGGTCGTCTCGGCGTGGTGGGCTGTGGGTGCGCTCAGCGCCTCGAAGGCGCTCGGCGGTCGAGCGGCAAGCAGTCTCGAGTTTGTCGTGCAGGGTGATCCGTCCATAAACGATGGGACGTATTCCTACACCTGCGAAACATGCGTGGACGGCAGGCGCTTGGGTGAGGTTCGTCTGTCGTGCGACCGCGAGCTTGGTGCCGGGTCTCATGTGCGCGTTATCGGCCGCGTTTCGCGCTTCGAGAACGATGCGTATGGGCGCTCGCGCGTGCTCCGAGGCGAGGTGCGCAAGGTTAAAGCCGTTCGGATTGTGTCGGTCGATGAGGGCTCTCCGGGGCCGCTGCTTCGGCTGCGAAATGGGCTGCTTGCGTCCATCGCGCCTGCGACCGACCCGGCGCGTGCGCTCATAGCCGGTGTCGTCTGCGGTCGTTCGGCCGAGCTGCGCGCCCAGCCGGCGGGCGACTGGTTTTCGGTAACGGGCACCGCGCATCTCATCGCTGTCTCGGGCAGCCATCTTGCCATCGTGGGGTTTGTGATTGAGGGTGTCTTGCAAAAGACTCGGTGTTCACGTGGTCTTCAGCGGGCGATATTGGCGATAACGCTTGTGGGCTACGCTGCCTTTACAGGTGCGTCTCCCTCGGCCGTGCGCGCGTGCTGCATGGTCTTCGCGATGCTTGTCGTAAACGGTGCGGGGCGTCGCCGGCACGGCGCATCGGCACTCTTCGTAACTATGTCCATCTTTGTGCTACTGCGGCCGACTGTGCTGTTCGAGATGGGCTTTCAGCTTTCATGTGCCAGCGTCTTTGCCATTCTGTGCTTTTGCCCCTATGCGACCTACGCTTTGAGTGAGTTGGGTGTGCCATCGGGCGTTGCCGGCATGCTTTCCGTCACGCTGTGCTCGCAACTGGCGACACTTCCCATTACGATTCCTGCTTTTGGTATTTTCTCACTCATTGCTCCGCTGTCTAATGCGGTCATCGGTCCGGTGGTGAGTCTACTGCTTGCTGTGTCGATCGTGTTGGTTCCCTTTTCGCTCGTGGCGCCGTTGCAAGCTTGGGCACTCGTTGTGCCCATGATTGCCGCCCGTTGCGCGCTGTTCTTTGAGCAGCTGTTTGCCGCCGTACCGGGTGCATCCGTGAGCGTGCCGTCCGATAGCATGTGGATTTATCTAGTGCCGTGTTTGCTGGCGGTTCTGCTGGTCTGGTGGCCGCGTCCCCGTGCACGTCCTATGGCGGTGGGGCTTGCATGCCTGGTGCTCTTGGCTGCGATTCCGTACATCTACTGGGATCGATTCGCTCCGCCTTCGGTGACGGTGCTCGATGTGGGGCAGGCCGATGCGATTCTGGTTCGTCAGGGTGACGCCGTGGCGCTCGTGGACTGTGGGCTCGATGAGCGCGTGGTGTCGGCGTTGGTTCGCAATAACGTCCACCATATCGATGCCGTCTTCGTGACACATTGGGACGAAGACCATTGGGGTGGTCTTCCCGATGTGCTCGATCAGTTTTCGGTTAGAGCCATTGTGGTTGCGGCCGATGCGCTTGACGGTGCGCCTGCTGAAGTCCTGAATCGCCCCAGCATAACGTATCGGCAGGTGGCTTGTGGAGACACGGTCGATATCGGCGCGTTTCGGACACGTGTGATGTGGCCGTTTGACACGGTGGATGGCGAGGGCAATGAGGACTCTCTTGTTTTGCTGCTCTCCTATGCTCAGGAAGGCAAGAGCCTGCGCGTGCTCCTCACTGGTGATGCCGAGCTCGATCAAGAGCGCGAGTTTGTACAGGAGGTGGGTGATATCGATGTGCTCAAGCTAGGGCATCACGGCTCAAAAGTTTCCGTCGACACAGACCTGCTGGGCACGCTTAAGCCCGAGCTCTCTATCGCGAGTGCGGGCGAGGGCAACCGCTACGGCCATCCATCCGATGCCTGCATCGATGCGGTTCGCGATGCGGGCGGTGCGTTCGCATGCACCATCGAACACGGCGACATTACCGTCTCGCCGACCGCGAAGGGCTTTGCGATGCGATGCCAGCGACCGTGATGCTGTCGTTGGCGCGGGACCAACCCCTGGGCTAAAATGGCACGGTACGAACTCGAGAGTCTGCGAGAGGGGAGCGCAATGTCCGAAACCGGTCTGCTGCCGGCTTATCTGATCGTCGGTACCGATGGTGTCAAACGCGACCACGCCGTCTCGCGTATGAAAGCTCGCTTGGAAAAGTCGGGTATGGTTGAGTTCAACCTCGATGAACGCGACATGACGAAAGATCCCGATATCGAGTCGATCGTCGGCTCGCTCAATACCTTTCCCATGGGTAGCGAGTTTCGCCTGGTGATCCTCGACGGCTGCTCCAAGCTTGCCAAGGCGGTCTCGGAACCGCTCGTCGAGTACCTCGCAAGTCCCAGCCCCACGACGGTCTGTCTCATTATCGCCGACACACTTGCCAAGAATACGTGCCTGTATAAGGCAATCGCCAAGATCGACAAGAAGGCTATCGTCGATTGCTCGGGTACCAAGCGCTGGGAACTGCCGCGCCGCGTGCAGCAGATGGCGACACAGCACGGCAAGTCCATCTCGACGGCTGCTGCCGAGGAGCTCGTCTCGCGTTCGGGTGAAAACACGCGCATGCTCGATAACGACCTGGCAAAGCTCGCCCAGATGGTCGAGGCGCCCCAGATTGAGCTTGCCGACGTGGAGCGTTGGATCGTGCGTACGGCCGAGGTTCAGCCTTGGGACTTCCTCAACGCCGTCTCGGCTCGCGATATGCGGCGTTCGCTCGAGCTCTTTAAGCTTCTGCCCTCCAAGAGCTACGTGTGGACCTACACGCTGCTATGCGGTCGCATCCGTGAGCTGATCGTCGCCAAGGCGCTCGATGGGCGTGGACAGGGGCGTGAGCTCGCCGCGACGCTCAAGCTTCAGGCCTGGCAGGTCAAGAATCACCTTACCTGGGCACGTCGTTTTTCGATGACCGAGCTCGTTGCCGCGCTCGAGGGTGCCGTCGATGTGGAGCTCGCGCTCAAGGGTTCGTCCGATTCTCAGACCGCGCTTTTGCTCTGGATTACGAACATCTTGAGAAAATCGTGATGATACCTGCCTATTTGACAAATTCGTTCTATCCCTTTGAGGGGGAGCGTGCTATAGTAGGCGCTTGCATGACCTCACCGTGTCTCAGAGGTGTCATACATTTTTTGCAAGGAACTCGAAAGGAACTCCAGAAGTGGCAAACATCAAGTCTCAGAAGAAGCGTATCCGCACCAATGAGGCAGCTCGCATGCGTAACAAGGCTGTCAAGTCCGAGCTCAAGACGCTGACTAAGCACGTCCAGTCCGCCGTCGCCGAGGGCGACGCCGAGAAGGCCCAGGCTGCCCTCAAGACCGTCACCAAGCGTCTCGACATGGCTGCCGCTAAGCATGTCATCCACAAGAACCAGGCTTCCAACCGCAAGTCCGGTCTTGCCAAGCTCGTGAACAGCATCAACGCTTAAGTTGTAAATTTCACACCACACAGATTACGCGCATAAATGGAGCCTGTTTTATGGAACAGGCTCCATTTTTTGTACCGCTCGGGTAAGATAGTCCGCATGAATACTTCAATTGACATTTCCCACATCCGCAACTTCTCGATCGTTGCACATATCGACCATGGCAAGTCCACGATCAGTGACCGCATCCTCGAGCTCACCCATACCGTCGATGAGCGCGACATGGAGTCGCAGCTGCTTGACACGATGGACATCGAGCGCGAGCGCGGCATCACGATCAAGTCCAATGCCGTCCGCGTGTCCTATGACGCCGACGACGGCGAGACGTATCAGTTCAACCTGATCGATACGCCGGGCCACGTGGACTTCACCTACGAGGTCTCGCGTTCGCTGGCCGCTTGTGAGGGTGCGGTGCTCGTCGTGGACGCCACCCAGGGCGTCGAGGCGCAGACCGTTTCCAACGCGACGCTCGCCATGAACGCCAACTTGGACATTGTTCCGGCCATCAACAAGATCGACCTTCCCTCGGCGCACCCCGACGAGGTTAAGACCGAGATCGAAGACGACCTGGCCATTCCCGCCGACGATGCCGTGTGCGTGTCGGGCAAGACCGGCGAGGGTATCCACGATCTGCTGGAGTCCATCGTCTTTTTGATCTCGCCTCCCAAGGGCGATGCAAATGGCCCTCTAAAGGCACTGATTCTGGATTCGTACTTCGATGAGTACCGCGGCGTCGTCGCCACGGTGCGCGTCTTTGACGGTTCCATCAAAAAGGGCGATACCCTGCGCATGATGCAGGCCAAGGGCGACTTCTTGGTCGACGGCGTGGGCGTCAAGCGCCCTGCCGAGACGCCGGTCGATGCCCTGACTGTCGGAGAAGTCGGCTACGTGGTCACGGGTCTGAAGGACCCCGAGGCTGTGCGCGTGGGCGATACCCTTACGTGGGCTTCGAACCCCTGCCCCGAGCCGCTGCCGGGCTACCGCGAGGCCAAGCCTATGGTCTACACGGGCCTGTTCCCCATCGACAACAAGGACTACGAGAACCTGCGCGACGCGCTCGATAAGCTGCACGTCAACGATCCGTCGCTGGTGTGGGAGCCCGAGACGTCGGTGGCGCTGGGCTTTGGCTTCCGCGTGGGCTTCTTGGGCCTGCTGCACATGGAGGTCGTCAAGGAGCGCCTGGAGCGCGAGTTCAATCTGGACCTGATCGCCACGAGTCCCTCGGTCGACTACCACGTGTACAAGACTGACGGCGAGATGATCGATGTCCGCAGTCCGCAGGATCTGCCCGAGGCCACGCGCATCGAGCGTATCGAAGAGCCCTACCTCAAGGCAAAGATCATCTGCCCGCCCGAGTATACGGGTGCCGTCATGCAGCTCGCTATCGAGCACCGTGGCGTCACGACCGATATGATCCACCTGACGAGCAAATCGGTCGAGATGCGCTTTGATATGCCGCTCGCCGAGCTCATCTTGGACTTCTTCGACCAGCTCAAGAGCCGCACCAAGGGTTACGCCTCGCTCGACTACGAGTTCAACGAATATCGCCCCTCCGAGCTCGTCAAGCTCGACATTCTGCTTTCGGGCGACGAGGTGGACGCGCTGTCGTTTATCGTCCACAAGGATAAGGCCTACGGTCTTGCCCGCGGCCTGTGCGACAAGCTCAAGGAGATCATCCCGCGACAGCTGTTCGAGGTGCCTATCCAGGGTGCCATCGGCAACAAGATCATTGCCCGCTCCACCGTTAAGGCACGCCGCAAGGACGTGCTGGCCAAGTGCTACGGCGGCGATATCTCGCGAAAGCGCAAGCTGCTCGAGAAGCAGAAAGAGGGCAAGAAGCGCATGAAGGCCATCGGCTCGGTCGAGGTCCCGCAGGAGGCCTTTATGGCGATTCTCAAGGTGGACGAGTAGGTCCATGGCGCTTTCTGAATACAGCAAGCGGCTGCTGGGCTCCTATGCCGAGCAGCCGTTCCTTATGGCTCCCATGGCGGGCGTAACCGACCCCGCCTATCGCATCATGTGTCGCCGCCGCGGCGCCAACCTTGCCTACAGCGAGATGGTGAGCGTTGCAGGCCTTGCCTATGCCAGCAACAAGACGTGGCGCCTGGTGTTGCCGGCCGACGAGGAGCAGCAGATTTGTGTGCAGCTCTTTGGTTCCAAGCCCGATCAGTTTGCGAGCGCCGTCGCTGCCGTCGAGGAACGCGTGGGCGATCGCCTGTCATTGATTGATATCAACATGGCCTGTCCGGCTCGCAAAGTCGTTACCAAGGGCGAGGGCTCGGCGCTTATGCGCACGCCCGACCTGGCCGAGAAGATTGTCGAGGCAGCGGTGGGCGCGGCGCATGTTCCCGTGACCGTGAAGATCCGCAAGGGTTTTTATGCCGAGGATCGCAACGCCGCAACGTTTGCCCAGATGCTCGAAGGGGCGGGCGCCTCTGCAGTTGCCGTGCACGGTCGTTGTGCCACGCAACTTTATACGGGCCAGGCCGATTGGTCTGTCGTCGATGAGGTTGCCGACGCCGTCGAGATTCCCGTGATTGGCTCGGGCGATGTGTTCTCGGCCGAGGACGCTGCTGAGCATCTGCGAGGCTCGGGTGCGAGCGCAGTGTTTATCGCGCGCGGAATCTACGGCAATCCGTGGGTGTTCGGCGATGCCCGAGCCCTTGCACTCGATGGCACGCCGGTTCCTTCTCGCTCCTCGGTCGAGCGCCTGGAGGCTTTGCGTGAGCACCTGACGTTGACGCACGAGCTTCTGCCGCTTATGTCGCGCGCCCGTACGTATGCAAGCTGGTACTTAAAGGGCATGCCTCATGCTGCCGCTTGGCGCGCTCGGGTGGTGCGCTGCTCCACGTACGAGGAGTTTATGGCGCTGGTCGATGATATCGAGTGCGACGTGGTGGCCTGCGAGGCCGCGCTTGCCGCCGGTGAGTCGGTGCCCGCTCATCCGCTGGAGGCTTAAGGGTGGCCGTTACCGCGCTGTATGTGCACGTGCCGTTTTGCGCTCAAAAATGCCGCTATTGCGACTTTGACTCGCGCAGTTTCGCTCCGTGCGACCTGAGCGCTGCGCTCGATGCCTATTTTGAGCAGCTGTATGCACGCCTCGATGCCTTTGGAGACGCCGGGGCGCTTGCGCAGGTCCGCACCGTCTATGTTGGCGGCGGCACGCCGTCGCTGGCGGGGGAGCGTCTGGTAGAACTCGCCCGGCGTATCTCTGCGTGGTGTAAGCCCGTTGAGTTTACCTGCGAGGCTAATCCTGAGTCGTTGACTTCGCAGCTCACCGCGGCGCTTGCCGGGGTGGGCGTCACGCGCATTTCTCTGGGAGTCCAAACCCTCGACAACGACGAGCTTGCTGCGATTGGCCGTATTCACGATGCCGATCGGGCGCTCGCTGCCATCGCGACGGTCAAGAACGCTGGGCTTGACGTGTCGTGCGATCTTATGTGTGGGCTTCCCGGACAGACCGCAGCGAGTTGGAAGAGCACGCTCGATGGCGTGCTGACGGCGGCTCCGCATCATGTGTCGGTTTACCCGCTCACGCTCGAGGAGGGGACGCCCTTCTATCGCATGGCGTGCCGCGATGAGTCGCTCGAGCCCGATGAGGATTTCCAAGCCGCATGCATGGACGTTGCGCGCGAGCGGCTGAGTTCGGCGGGCTACCATCCGTATGAGGTGGCGAGCTACGCGCTCGATGGGCATGAATGCGCCCACAACATTGCCTATTGGACCGGACAGGGCTATTTGGGTTTGGGTCGTTCTGCCGCCGGTATGCTCGACGCCGAGGATTTCGATCGTTTGGCCGGGCTGTATCCCGACGTGCCTGCTCGCGGCGAAGCGCATCGCGTGCGTCTGGTACAACGCGACGATGCCGCGACGACCTTTGATGCCGAGTATCTGTCGCAGCGCGAGGCGGTGGCCGAGGATTTGATGCTCGCCTGCCGCATGACACGTGGCATTGGGTCCGAACTGTTGGTTCACTCGGCAAGCGTGATTGCTGCAGACGAGCTGGCGGCGGCCTGCGACCGTGCGCTCGAGTTGGGCCTTGCCACCTGGGCGCCCGATCATGTTGAAGGACAGGCGGGGCGCGTCACCTCAAAAGACGTTATCGCAGGTCGCGCCCGCGCCCGTTTAGCGCCCACCCACCTGGGCTGGCTCGATGGAAATGTTCTGTTCGAGCTGTTTTGGGGTCTAGCTTAGGCCGCTCGGGTAGAATTACCGGAATATATACGCTGCTGTGAGCAGGAGGTTGCCGCGCATGGCGACAATGAACGAAAAAGATTACTACGAGATTCTGGGTGTCTCCAAGGACGCCACCTCGCGTGATATTCAAAAGGCCTTCCAGCAAAAGGCCCGCAAGCTCCATCCGGACGTCAATAAAGAGCCAGATGCCGAGGAAAAGTTCAAAGAGGTTTCCGAAGCCTACGCCGTGCTTTCGGACGAGCAGAAGCGTGCTCGCTATGACGCCATGCGCTCGGGCAATCCCTTTGCCGGTGCGCCGACGGCTTCGCCCTATGGCGGCGGCTATGCCGGCAGCGCGGGCTATGGCAATCCCTTTGAGGGCGGTTTCCCCTTTGGGGGCGCCTGGGGCCAGCCCCGTCGCGGCCAGGCTGCCTATAATCCCGAGAACGGCGCCAACGTGGTCGTCGATATCAAGCTCGACGCCAAAGAGGCCAAGGAGGGCGCCCGCAAGACCGTGCGCTACACGCGCTTCGATACCTGTGGTCACTGCGGCGGCTCGGGTTCTGTATCATCCGATCACGCCCATACCTGCCCGAGCTGCGGTGGTCGCGGCCATATCGATGTCGACCTGTCCTTCCTGTTTGGTGCGGGCACGTTCCAGACGGTTTGTCCTGAGTGCGGCGGTTCCGGCAAGGTCGTTGCCGACCCCTGCCCCGATTGCAGTGGCAGCGGCCGTGTCCGTGTGACCTCCGAACAGACGATTGAGTTTCCCGCTGGCACGCATGATGGCGACGAGGTGCGCATCCCCAACATGGGTCACGCCGGCACGAACGGCGCTTCGGGCGGCGATCTGGTCGGTCGTGCGCACGTCGAGGCCGAGCGCCTGGAGGGTAAGGCTCGCACCGGCTTCTACCTCATGGGCATTATCGCTCCGTTTTTGGTGCTGTCGGCCATCTCGGGCGTGTTCTCCGCCTTCGCCATGATGTGCTTCATTCCGTTTGCCATGGGCTTGTTCATGGTGCTGTCGGACGGCGTGCTTCATCGCAGTCTGCTGTGGTGGAAACGCGGCGCGATGCAGTTTGCCAATGGATTTGCCAACGGTTTTCTGTTCGCGCTCGTGTCGGTTTGGTTCGCGAGCTGCTCGCAGCGGGCCGTGCTTTCGCCGTACGGAATGCAATAACATCAAACCCTCTGTTTGCGCCCGGCCCAGCTTGGGTATAGGACGCACTGTGACAATAATGAAAGTTGGAAGGATTCGGTCGTGTCGGAAAATAGGGATTACTACGAGGTACTTGGCGTTGACAAGGATGCCGACGCGCGGACGATTAAGCGCGCGTTTCTAAAGAAAGCCCGTACGGTACACCCGGATGTTTCGGACGACCCCGAGGCCGAGGCCAAGTTCAAAGAGCTCAACGAGGCCTATTCCGTTCTTTCCGACGAGCAGAAGCGTGCTAACTACGACCGTTACGGTACCGCGGACGGCCCCGGTGGTTCTGGCTATGTCGATATCAACGATATCTTTGGCGGCATGGGTATGGACGACCTCTTCTCGTCGTTCTTTGGCGGCGGTGCCGGCGGTGGCGCCCGAAATCGCCGCGAGCGCCGTCGCGGTCGCGATATGGCCATCTCCCTTTCGGTGACGCTCGAGGAGGCGGCGCTCGGCTGCAAAAAGACGATCAGCTACGACCGCCTTGCCCCTTGCGATGACTGTAATGGTACCGGCAAGGCCGAGGGCGCGACCGAAAAGCAGTGCAGCCGCTGTCACGGCACGGGCTATGTGACGACGGTCCAGCGTTCTTTCCTGGGCCAGGTTCAGTCCTCTTCGCCCTGTCCCGACTGCCACGGCGAAGGCACGGTCATCGATCATCCCTGCGAGACTTGTGATGGCCAGGGCCGCACGCCTTCTCACGAAAAGATCGACATCGATATTCCCGCCGGTGTTTCGACCGGTCGCCAGCTGCGCGTGAGTGGTTTTGGAGAGGCCGGCCTTCGTGGCGAGCCGTCTGGTGACCTGATCGTCAACGTGCGTGTCGCCGACCACGAGCGTTTTAAGCGTAATGGCGATGACCTGTATCTGGTGAGCGATATCTCGATTGCGCAGGCCGCGCTCGGTTGCGAGATTGAGGTCGAGGGCATTATGCCTGACGAGGTCGTCAAGGTGTGTGTCCCCGCCGGCACACAGTACGGTGACACCGTGAGCGTCAATAATTACGGCATGCCGCGAATCGGCGGCGGCGGTTCGCGCGGTCGTCTGGTCGTGCAGCTGCGCGTGGTCGTCCCCACCAATCTCTCCAACAAGCAGCGCGAGCTGCTTCGCGCCTTTGCCGACGAGATGGGCGATGACGTCGCATCCGGTAAGAAGTCGGTGACCGACCGTATCAAGAGTGCCCTCGACGACATCCTCGATTAAGGAGCCCGTGTGCTCGCACCCCATATTTCCGTCGTCAACCTCGGTTGTCGTGTCAATCGGGTTGAGTCTGACCGTATCACTGCCGATCTTATGCGCCTGGGCTTTGCGATGGTGGAGCCCCGGGACGCCGAACTGATCGTTATCAATACCTGTGCCGTGACGGGGGAGGCCGAGGCCAAGACCCGCAAGGCCGTCCGTCACGCCCTGGCCTATCCGGGCGAGCCTTACGTGGTCGTAACCGGCTGCGTCGTCAACCTGCATCCCGAGGAGCTGTTGGAACTCTCCGACCGCGTGATCGCCGAACCATCCAAGATTGACGTCGCCGAGCGCGTCTGCGGGGTGCTGGGTGTCGAATCCGATAGCGTGCCCGCCTGCAGCGATGGCGACGTGGTCGATGCGCTCGGCCGTTCGCGGCTGGGCGTGAAAATCCAGGATGGCTGCAATCACCGCTGCACCTATTGCATCGTGTGGAAGGCCCGCGGCCCCGAGCGTTCCGTACCCGTCGAGTCCGTGCTCGAACAGGTGCGTGAAGCCCAGGAGGCCGGCGTGCCCGAGGTCGTGCTGACCGGCGTGAACCTGGGTGCCTATGACGGCAAGAGCGCGACCGACGAACATGTCGAGATCGATGAGCTGCTCCAGGCCATCATGGAGCGCACCGAGATCGCCCACGTGCGCATCTCCTCGGTGGAGCCCATGGATATTTCCGAGCGCTTGCTCAAGGTGATGGCTCGCTATCCGAAGCGTATCGCGCCGTTTTTGCACCTGCCTGTGCAGTCTGGCTGCACGGCGACGCTGCATCGCATGGGCCGTCCCTATAGTGCCGAGGCCTTTGAGGATACGGTGCGCATGATTCGCGCTAACCTGCCCCAGGCGTCTCTTTCATGCGATGTCATCGTCGGTTTTCCTGGCGAGACGGACGAGGAGTTCGAGGAGTCGCTGGCGCTGTGCCGTCGCGCGGGCTTTTCGCGCATGCACGTGTTTCGCTATAGCAAGCGCCCCGGCACCCTCGCCGCCGACATGCCCGACCAGGTACCTCCTGAGGTCATGGCCGAACGCAGCCGTCGCATGCGTGCCGCCGCACAGGAGCTTGCGATCGCCGATGCCCGCCGCCGTGTGGGCACGGTCGAGCGTGCGGTGCTCGAGTATGGCGACAACCTGACGCTCGGCTCGTTCCATCATGCCCGTCTTGACGATACCTGTGGACTTACAGCCCCGTGCCTGTTCGATGTTGCTATCATCGGAGTCGATGATTCCGGCTTGGTCCATGCACGCAGGGAGGTTCATGGAAGCCTCGAAGATTAGACTTACCGTTCCCGAGGGGATTGATCCCTCGCGCGTTTTGGGCGCCGGCGACGGCGTCCTTCGTGCGCTCGAGAGCTTGGTTCGCGCTCATGTGGTCGCCCGTGGCGATAGCATCTCCGTGAGCGGCGACCCGGACGAGGTCGAACTCGTGGCGCGCTTTTTCGAGCACGCTTTTCGCGAGGCGGCCGCCGGGCGCACGCTGTCTGCCGACGATGTCTCTCGCTGCCTGGCCGTCTTGCGCGACGGTGAGCACGAGGCTACGTCGCTTCGCGATGACGTACTGCTTTCGTATCGCGGCCGCGTCATTCGCCCCAAGACGCTCGGGCAAAAGCGCTATGTGGATGCCATCCGCTCGCATACCATCACGTTTGGCTTGGGTCCTGCCGGTACCGGTAAGACCTATCTGGCCATGGCGCTCGCCGTTGCCGCGCTCAAGCGTCACGAGGTGGGCCGTCTGATCTTGACGCGTCCGGTTGTCGAGGCGGGGGAGAATCTGGGCTTTTTGCCTGGCACCCTCGAGGAAAAGATCGATCCCTACATGCGTCCGCTTTACGACGCCCTTTTTGACATGATGGATCGCGAGCGCACCGATGAGCTTATGGAGCGCGGCGTGATCGAGATCGCCCCGCTTGCCTACATGCGCGGCCGCACGCTGAGTGATGCCTTCGTGGTGCTCGACGAGGCGCAAAATACCACGCCCGAGCAGATGAAGATGTTCCTGACGCGCCTGGGCTTCAACTCCAAGTTCGTGATTACCGGCGACCTGAGCCAGCGTGACCTGGTGGGTCGTCGTGGTGGCTTGGCGGATGTCGAGAAGATTTTGGGCCGTGTCGATGATGTCGCATTTTCGCACCTCAAGCGTGCCGACGTGGTGCGCCATGCCTTGGTGGGACGTATCGTCGAGGCATACGATACTTATGATGATGTGCGCGAGAAGCGCGTACGTGACCGAAAGGAGTCCCGTTGAGTGTATTGATCAGCAACGATGCCGAGCTCGATACGCTGCTCGACGCGCAGGAGGTGGAGCACATCTGCGAGGTTGTGCTTGCCGCCGAGGGCGTTGAGCGTGAAGTCGAGATTTCCCTTTCGTATGTCGACGAGGACGAGATGCACGAGCTCAACCACGAGTGGCGCGGTATCGACCGCACCACCGATGTGCTCTCGTTTGAGTGCGATTCGACCTTTGACGATGACATTCCCGCCGATGAGACGCTCGAGCTCGGCGATATTATCTTGGCCCCGCAGGTTATTGCCCGTCAGGCCCCCGGTTTTGGCAATAGCCCCGCTGACGAGTGCCGTCTGATGCTCGTACACGGAATGCTGCACCTGCTGGGCTATGACCACATCGAGGACGACGAGGCCGAGGTCATGGAGGCCCGCGAGGACGCCATCCTGCGCGATCTGTCGCTCGAGCGCGGCGAGGACCCTAAGCTAGTCCACGTCGGCCCCATCACCAACCACGCCCACGACTAGGAGCCGTCTATGATTCCCGGATCGAACAAGGACCATCCGTCCTTCTTTAAGTCGTTTTCCTACGCCATGGAGGGCTTCGTCACCGCCGTCAAGACCGAGCGCAACATTAAGGTCATGCTCGTTGCGGGCGTGTGCACCGTCATTGCCGGCTGTATCGTGGGCCTCGACATTGCCGAGTGGGCCACGATTATCATCTGTTGTGGCTTGGTGATTCACGGCGAGCTGTGCAACACCGCTATGGAGGCCATCGTCGACCTGGCGACCCAGGAGCTCCATCCGCTGGCCAAGCGTGCGAAGGACATCGCCGCCGCCTCTGTATACGTTCTTTCCATCACTGCCGCGATTGTGGGCGTGCTGGTATTTGCCCACGCGCTCGGCTTTATTTAGAAAGGGATTCCCATGTCCGACAATATGCAGTCTGCCGATGAGATTTTGGACGACGAGTCCCTGGACGCGGTGGATACCGAGGAGCTCGAGGAAGTCGAGGAGTTCGACCCGTTTGAGGGCATGAGCGATGAGGAGCTCGACGCCCTGTGCGACGAGGACGACAACCTCGCGGGCTTTGGCGACGTGGAGCCCGGTTTCCGCAGCGGCTTTGTGGCCCTGGTCGGTCGTCCCAACGCCGGCAAGTCTACGCTGCTCAACGCCTGCTATGGCAAGAAGGTCGCCATCACTTCGCCGGTGGCCCAGACGACCCGCCGCCGCATGCGCGCCGTCGTCAACCGTCCCGGCTACCAGCTGGTCTTTGTCGATACCCCGGGTATTCATAAGCCCAAGGACGGCCTGGGATCCGAGCTCAACAAGAGCGCGCTGTTCGAGCTGAACGATGTTGATGTCGTCGCGTTTTTGATTGATGCCACCAAACCGATCGGCAGGGGAGACGCCTGGGTTGCCGAGCGCGTCAGATGCGCCCGTTGCAAGAAGGTCCTGGTGCTCACTAAGGCCGATGAGGCCGACCCCGCACAGGTCATGGAGCAGCTCAAGGCAGCCCACGAGCTCATGGAATATGACGACGAGATCGTGACGTCGTCGGTCAAGAACTTCAACGTCGATGCCTTTATCGAGACCGTTGCGCACTTTTTGCCCGAGGGTCCGCGTTGGTTCCCCGAGGATATGGGTACCGACGCTTCCGACGAAACGCTCGTTGCCGAGTTTGTGCGCGAGAAGGTCTTGCGCCGCACCCGTGATGAGATCCCGCACTCCGTTGGCGTGATCTGCGATGCACTCGAGCAGACCAAGAAGGTACTGCGCGTGCACGCCACCATTTACGTCGAGCGCGAGGGCCAAAAGGGCATCATCATCGGCAAGGGCGGCGAGATGATCAAGCATATCGGTATCGACGCCCGTCGCGATCTTGAGCGTATCTTTGGCACGCAGGTCTTTTTGGAGCTGGACGTGAAGGTCAAGGCCGGCTGGCGTGACGACGAGGCCCAGATTCGCCGCTTTGGCTACAACGCCGAGGACTAAGGGCGCGCGGCGCGCATGGCAGGCTCCCGGACATATCGCACGAAGGTACTCGTCCTCGACAAGACGAAGCTCAAAGAGACGGACTTGATCCTGACGATGCTTGACGAGCGGGGTCGGCAGGTTCGTGCCGTGGCAAAGGGCGCCCGCAAACCCGGTGGACGCCTGGCTGCGCGCTGCGAGCTGTTCTGTACCGTCGATATGCTGCTTGCGCATGGACGGTCGCTCGACGTGGTTTCCCAGGCCGAGCTTATGGAGGCGCCGCTCGGCGTTGCGCCCGATTACGAGACGACATGCGCCGCAAGCGCGATCGCCGAGGTCGCGCGCGTGTGCTCGTTCGAGGACGCCGAGGACCCGTTTACCTTTGCTATCACGCAGCGGGCGCTCACGCTTGTCGGCAGCGGGCTCGACGCGGCACATATGGACCTACTTGTGGCGGCATATGTCTTTAAGCTGCTATCGCACGTTGGCTATCGTCCCGATTTTTCGGCCTGTGTGCTGTGCGGAGACCCCATGCTGTCGTATTTTTCAGCCCAGGCGGGCGGTCTCATGTGCGGGTCGTGCGCGTCGAGCGTTCCAGGTGCCGAACTGGTGTCGACCGGTGAGACCGCATGGCTGCGCGCCCTCATGTCCATGACCTTCGATGCGCTCATGGCCGAGCGAATCGACCCGCATACGGCGGCATTCCTGCTCGGGCTTTCGCATGTTTGGGCTGCGACGCACACCGATCAGCGCCTCCGCGCGATGGAATTCATGTTGGGTCGGTGATGATGCGCAGGCGCGGGCTGCTTGTGGTAACATACCGACCTGTTGGTACCTCGACCTTGGTTGTTCGCTCCACCGGCGGCTTCCCAGTCCGAGGCGAATCGAGTCGCCCGTGGGCGACGCAAAACGAAAGGTGAAACAATGACTGTTTCCAAAGAGCGCAAGGCGGAGCTGACTGCCCAGTTCGGTAACACCCCGGTCGACACCGGCAACCCCAAGGTTCAGGTCGCCATCCTGTCCGAGCGCATCAAGGAGCTGACCGAGCACATGAAGTCCCACCAGAAGGACTTCCACACCCGTCGTGGCCTGCTCATGCTCGTCGGCCGTCGTCGTCGTCTTCTCTCCTACATCAAGAAGAACGACATCGTCGAGTACCGTGAGCTCATCAAGGCTCTGGGCATCCGCGACAACATCCAGTAGGATTTGTACATGCTAAGAGCGTCCTGCGCAGCGGGGCGCTCTTTTTGTGTAAGGGCGCGAACAATCACGCTCTGAAGCGTGGCGGGGGCAGGGGGCCCGCGTCACATGAGAAGCCCGCAGACAAGGGGTCTGCGGGGTTAAGGAGAACAATGACACTCGTATCCAAGACCTTTGAGCTGTACGGCAAGACCTACACCTTTGAGTCGGGCGAGCTTGCCAAGCAGGCCACCGGCGCCTGCCTGGTCAAGCAGGGCGACACCACGATGCTCGACACCGTGGTCGTCTCCAAGGAGCGCAAGAACTACGACTTCTTCCCGCTGACCGTCGACTTCAACGAGAAGATGTACGCAGCCGGCCGCATCCCGGGTGGCTACCTCAAGCGTGAGGGCCGTCCCAGCGAGAAGGCCACGCTCACCGCGCGCATGATCGACCGTCCGATTCGCCCGAGCTTCCCGGACGGCTTCCGCAACGAGGTACACATTGTCGCTACCTCGCTCGTCGCCGACCAGGTCAACCCCTTCGACGTCATCAACGTCATGGGTGCCTCCCTGGCCATGACGCTCGGCGGCGTGCCCTTCGAGGGCCCGCTTGCCTGCGTGCGCATCGGCCGTAACGTGGAGACCGGCGAGTTTATCGTCAACCCCACCTACGAGGAGCGCGAGAACTCCGATCTGGACCTGGAGCTGGGCGGATCCGCCGACTTCATCTCGATGGTCGAGGCCGGCGCCGAGGAGATCTCCGAGGACGACATGCTCGCCGCTATGAAGTTTGGCCAGGAGGCCCTTGCTGCTTTCTGCCAGGCTCAGGACGAGTTCGTCGCCGAGTGGGAGCAGGTTAACGGCCCCATCGTCAAGAAGGAGTACCCGCTCGACCAGCCCGTCGAGGAGGTCCAGGAGCGCATCTTCGCCCACTACGACGAGATGGCTGCCGCCCTTCGCGACGCCGACAAGCTCTCCCGTATCGGTAAGGTCGAGGCTCTGAAGGAGTCCATCCGCGCCGAGTTCACCGAGGAGGAGCAGGCCGCTTGGGAGCGCGAGATCCCCGTGGCGCTCAAGAAGCTCGAGAAGAAGGCCATGCGCACCATGGTCGTCGAGACCGGCGAGCGCGTCGACGGCCGTGCTGCCGACGAGATCCGTCCCATCATGGTGAAGGACAACTACCTGCCGCTCGTTCACGGCTCTGGTCTGTTCCAGCGTGGCCAGACCCAGGTGCTTTCCGTCCTGTCGCTCGGTATGCTCAACGAGGGCCAGCGCTTGGACACCATCGAGCCCACCGAGGGCAAGCGCTACATGCACCACTACAACTTCCCGCCTTTCTGCACCGGCGAGACCGGCCGCATGGGCAGCCCCAAGCGCCGCGAGATCGGCCATGGCAATCTGGCCGAGCGCGCTCTGCTTCCGGTGCTTCCCGACGAGAACGAGTTCCCCTACGCCATCCGCGTCGTCTCCGAGGTCATGGAGTCCAACGGCTCCTCTTCGATGGCTTCGACCTGCGGCTCCACGCTCGCCCTTATGGACGGCGGCGTGCCCATTAAGCGCCCGGTCTCCGGTATCGCCATGGGCCTGATCCAGGAGGAGGGCAAGACCGTGGTCCTGTCCGACATCCAGGGTCTCGAGGACTTCCTGGGCGACATGGACTTTAAGGTCACTGGCACCACCGAGGGTATCACCGCCCTGCAGATGGACAACAAGGCCACCGGCCTCACCTTCGACATCCTGGCCCGCGCCCTGCAGCAGGCCAAGGAGGGTCGCGCCTTCATCCTGCAGAAGATGCTCGATGTGATCCCCGAGCCGCGCCACACCACGCGCAGCACCGCTCCGCGCATCGTTTCCATCCAGGTTCCGACCGACAAGATCCGCGACGTCATCGGTTCCGGCGGTAAGGTCATCCGCGGTATCCAGGACGAGACCGGCGCCTCGGTCGACATCCAGGAGGACGGTACCGTCTTTGTCGGCGGCACCGGCGAGTCCGTCGACCAGGCCGTCGAGCGTATCAAGCTCATCATCAAGGTTCCCGAGCCGGGCGAGGAGTACACCGGTCGTGTGGTCTCCATCCAGCCCTTCGGCGCCTTCGTTAACCTGCTGCCCGGTAAGGACGGCCTGCTGCACATTTCCCGCGTTGCCAAGGGCCGCGTGGAGAAGGTCGAGGACGTCCTCAATGTGGGCGACGAGGTCAAGGTCGTCGTCATCGAGGTCGACGATCGCGGCAAGATTTCGCTCGATCGTCTGGATAAGCCCGAGGCCCCGGCTCGTGTCGAGGGTGCCTCTGAGGGCGACGGCGAGCACTTTCAGCGCCGTGAGCGTCCGCGTCGCGAGCGCTCCGAGCGCGGCGACCGGCCGCGTCGTCCCGGCGACAACGGAGGCCGCAAGCCCCGCCGTCACCACGACGCCGAGTAACAGCTAAACATAAGCAGCTCAACAAGGGCGACTCCGGACAGGGGTCGCCCTTTTGCTATTCCCGGCGGGTCCGCGGGTAAAGTTTCCTGCTCTACAGTCCTGCTCGCACGGAGAGCACATTAAGTGCTCTCCGGCT